>Ga0157368_1000936_pt1 | contig 12994 bp, 12 predicted proteins | sample AttbisABBM3_FD_113146 | JGI IMG/M metagenome (GOLD analysis project Ga0157368, IMG submission 113146) | Fungus gardens microbial communities from leaf cutter ant in Botucatu, State of São Paulo, Brazil - Atta bisphaerica ABBM3 | ecosystem: Host-associated > Fungi > Mycelium > Unclassified ...
GCCATGCGCGGCATCGAAGTCGGCTTCGCCGCGGTGCGCACCCCCATCGTCGCGGTCAACGCCCTGGACGACCTCTGGGCCACCCCGCAATCGCGCGATGCCTTCATGCAGGCCTATCGCAACGTCGACCTGCAACGCGAAGACCTCGACCCCCGCCAACACGGCGGCGCCATCGGCCATATGGGCTACTTCCGCCCCAGCGCCGCGCCGCTGTGGGATAGAGCGCTGGATTGGTTTGCTGCCCTGCCCCGGACGTCTAGTCCTAGCTGAGCCCTAAGCGGGGGCGTCTATCGCATCAAGCTAAAGTCAGTGGATTGATCCTTACCGTCGTGACCATTTATGACGATTAGGTGACAGCTCGTCGGCTTTATTTCGAGCCTTTACTGGCCTTGAGAAGGCAATGCATAGGCAGAAGCCACGCTAGGCCTCGGTTCTGGCTGCGTTCCCTGCAAAATCGTCGGACTTCACTGCAACAACCTGGGCAATTCCGGCCCTTTGCCAGCCTTGACGCTCCCCAGTCCGCGGCCTAACGTGAAATCCATCACACGGATGTAGCCGAAACGATCTCTCGTCTCGGCGCGCCGGCCAGGAGGCCGCCATGCCCGCCAAAGACCATCACGGCAAGACCGCGCAAGACTACCGAAACGCGCTCATCGCCGAACTCGATGCCGTTCCCAGCTACCGTCGCCGCAAGCCCCGGCGCTCTCCCCTGCTGCTCATCTGGCTGCTGGTGCCCTTAGCCCTGCTCTGGCTCAACTGGCCCTGGGTACAACGCTGGCTGCATCCCGCTCCTGTTGCCGAGCCGTCGCTCGACGTTTCAGAAATCCAAGCTCCTACACCTCCCCCAAGCACTGCCCTCCCCGCACCTGAACCTCGCCAAGCCATAGCCGCCCCTCGATCCCTGGATGCCTGCCTCAAACAAGGCAATGTCGTGGATGAAGAAGTGCTGCGCTGCCGCTATGGCGCCGTGCCTCGTGCGCAAGAGCTCGCTACCGCGCCTCAGGGCATGGTCTCTGCGGCTTATCTCGCTCAATACAAGGCGGATCAAGAGCTAGCTCCCATACGCACCTCGTCCTCTTCCTCCTTCAGCGAAAGCCATTGGGTTCGTAAATGGGACGGCAGTGGCTCCTATTTGGCTGCTTGGGATGTGCAAGACAACCGCATCGATTACGGCAGTGTTTGTGCAAACCACCGCAAGGGTTCGATTGAGTATCGAGAGTGTAGGAAGGGAGCGAAGCAGTGGTTCAAAAACACGTGTATTGAATTGAAAAGCGCCAACAAGCAAAAAATCGCTCGAGAAAGGTATTGCTCTGCATCAGAAGGATTTGGAGCAATGGGTTAACTAGCAGAGATAAGCAATCAGCCAAGAGAACCCAAGACGGCATTTCTGCAATCAAAAGCGTGAAAACATCAAAACCCATTAAATATAAAGCTTGCGAAAGCAGCTAGTAAAACAACCAGAAGAATTTCAGCATGGACTACCAAAAGCAAGCGCAAGAATATCATGGAAAAGCACCTGTTATTATTTTGGGCAGTGGGGCTTCGGCTGCGCATGGCTTGCCAGGAATGGCCGCACTCGCACAACACTTAATTGAAAATACCGATACATCTGGTTTATCCATCTCCGAAATGGAGGCTTGGGAAAATTTTCGTCAACTTCTAAACGAAAATACAGATTTAGAATCTGCGCTACATAAAGTAGCAGCAACAGAAAAGCTCACCTCCAGAATCGTAAGATCTACTTGGGAGCTAATCAACCAAAAAGATATCCAGGTATTCCAAAGATGCCTTCAAAGCCAATCAATGTTTCCTTTAAGCCGACTTCTTGAGCATTTATTCAAAAGCAGCATAAAAACAATAAACATTGTAACCACAAATTATGATCGCTTAGCGGAATACGCATGTGACCAAGGGCATATACATCACTACACTGGATTCACACATGGATACTTTCGTCAACTCGCATCGCCAGCAGAAATAACGTCTCCGCGCAGAGCAAACATCTGGAAGGTCCATGGGTCTTTAGATTGCTTTCTTTCTCCTCTTCAAGACACAGTAGCGCTTTCGAACATCCATGAAATTCCAGAAAATTATAGCCCTCAGATAGTCACACCTGGAAACCAAAAATATCAAAAAACACATCTAGAGCCTTTTCGCTCGATAATAAACAATGCTGACCAGGCTATCGCCCAAGCGGGCTCTTATTTATGCATTGGTTATGGATTCAATGATGAGCACATCCAACCAAAGCTAATCAGCAGATGCATCAGACAAAAAACGCCCATAACCATTATAACTCATGGACTTTCGGACTCTACGAAAAGAATTATCTTGGAAGGAAAAGCGCAAAACTATTTAGCAATTGAACGCGGATCGAATGACGATCAATCTATTATTTACTCGTCTCTTAGCGAAACCTCATTGACGGTAGAAAAAAACCTCTGGAGCCTTGAAGGCTACCTATCCATAATTATGTAGGAAAAAAACATGACCATATTTCACTTTGACGACGAAGACGCTCTTGGAAAAGTTGCTTCAGTCGACACTACCAATGTGATTGTACAAGTCGAGAACGTTGACCAACTAAAGAGATTACAAGTTAACAATCTAGCAGTCTTGCAAAGCTGTAGACCTGGACAACATCTAATCGGGCTTATCACTCAAGTAACCAGAAAACGCAGCATTGAAGACTTTATCAGTGATGGAATCAACGATCACATACCAGAATTAAACCTATGCCGCATAACATTGATTGGTACAATGCTTGATAGAGACGGCGTAAGAGAAAACGTATTCCGTAGAACTCTTGAAAGCGTTCCTGAAATTGATGCTAATTGCTTTGCGCTCGAAGGAGAAAACCTAACAAGCTTCATGCGCACCCTCTCTAGCGTATCAGCTGACGGCAACGCATTGACGCTTGGAAAATATACTCTGGACGAGCATGCGGTTGCCTATCTAAATGGTAATAAGTTCTTCCAGCGTCACGCATTCATAGGAGGCAGCACTGGATCTGGAAAATCTTGGACAACCGCAAGAATTATCGAGCAGATGTCGGGACTGTCTACTGCCAATGCCGTCATTTTTGACCTCCATGGCGAGTATGCCCCTTTAGTTGGAAACGGTATCAAGCACTTCAAGGTTGCCGGCCCGGCAGATGTCGAAGCCAACCGCACCATTGATGACGGAGTGATATACCTACCGTACTGGCTACTTTCGTATGAAGCCCTTGTATCGATGTTTGTAGACAGAAGCGACCAAAACGCGCCTAACCAAGCAATGATCATGGCGCGCGAAATCAATAACGCCAAACAAAAATATCTTGAAGAAAATGGGCAAAGGGATGTATTGAAACACTTCACGGTTGATAGCCCTGTGCCGTTCAGCCTAGACACACTGATGACAAAATTAAACGAAATAAATGTCGAAATGGTGGCTGGCGCAAGAGGAGAAAAACAAGGCGATTTTTTTGGAAAACTTGCCCGCATGATATCGCGCCTCGAGAACAAAATATCTGATAGGCGCCTTGGCTTCATGTTCAATGCAGGTAGCGACTCAATGAATTTTGAGTGGCTGGAAAGATTTATCGAAGCGATAATTGGAAGCACTAATGAAAACGGTAACGCGGGCATCAAAATTATAGACTTCTCTGAAGTGCCCTCTGACGTTCTACCTCTGATCGTATCACTAGTTGCCAGAGCCACATTCTCTATCCAACAATGGACTCCTCCGGAGCTACGTCATCCTATTGCACTATTATGCGACGAAGCTCATCTATACATGCCACAACGTAATGCAGCCGACTCTGCAGATGATATTTCACTAGACATTTTTGAGCGAATAGCAAAGGAAGGCAGAAAATATGGCATTAGCTTGATAGTTATAAGTCAGCGGCCATCAGAAGTAAACAAAACACTACTTAGTCAATGTAGCAACTTCGTCTCCATGCGGCTTACTAACGCAGAAGACCAAAGCGTCATCAAGAGATTACTCCCAGACAGCCTAGGCGGATTCAGCGACATTCTACCCACTTTAGACACTGGGGAGGCTTTGGTTGTAGGTGATGCTAGCTTGCTGCCTAGTCGAATCAGAATTGACGAACCGAGAAACAAGCCAAACAGTGGAACAGTAAATTTTTGGGACGAATGGCAGACACCCGTAAAAGAAAAAAGATTGTCAACTGCAATTGACAACTGGCGAAAACAAAACATCCAATGAAATCTATTAAACGCCAGAATTCAATCAGACTCTGGCGTTTAAAATTAAAGGCGAAAAATAAAAAAAGAAAATATATTTGAAAGATAACCAGATCAAAAATAAATGACCTTTCTAAGAATAGAAACCCATTATCAATCGTTCGACCGATTGTGTCTTTAGCCTTACCAATAAGAATATCCCCCAGCGAATCTATTGCTCACCATAGTTTCCCATTTTCGCCCACCGCTGCGGCCCCTTCCTGCAGCCCCCCCCCACAAGGACCGTCCCCATGCAAACCTCCCGCTCCGTCTTGATGATGTTGCTGTTGACCAACACCAGCGCTACCTAAGCTGCGTCCCAGACGGCTACCGTCCAGCAAAGCGTTGGCTTCAATGTGGTGAATCTGAACCAGAGTAGTGTGCTGTCGGCGCGGAACAAGGCGGAGATCCAGCAGAGCGGTATCTTTCTCAATGCCCAGGTCACATGGAAGAACGATGCCGATGACAGCGTTCGGGTGGTTCGGACAGTGCGCGGACCTAAGCCGAGGTTAGCTAGAGCTGGGAACGCGGCGGACGATCAATATTGAGCAGTTGAACGCAGGCTATGCAGGGACCGGGTGAGGCGAACGAGGCGGTGATGAGGCAGACCGGGCTGCGGCAGGACGTCGAGATGGTGCAGAACGACGACTCCCAGCGGATCGCCATCGACCAGAGTGGCGACAGCACTGGGGGCAACACCCTGTCAGCGCGACAGAACCGCATGAATGACAGCCACTGCTTGCACGAGCGTCTGCAACAGGCACTAGCCCTTTTGAGCTATTGCACCGGCCGTTTTACGCCTTAGCTTACTGACGAGGCGTTTCTCACCTTCCACGCCCCCTCTTCTCACGGCACTGCTACTGCCCCCTACCCCGGTCATAACCCGGTAAGGCCCCCCATGCCAAACCCCAGCGCCGTCGTGATGATGTTGATGTTGGCCAACATCGGTATGGCCTGGGCGGACGCTCAGCCAGACAGCGGGGAAGACACCCGCCGTTCGATGCCGCCGATCCATGTTCGCCAGAGCGCGGAACTGACCTACAAGGGCGTCAACGAGGCGCGGGCGAACTATCTGGCGGCCCTGCGCGACTGCCAGGCGGGAGGGCTAAAGAGTCGGGCGCTGGCCGATCAGGACGTCGCCTTGCTCGGCACCACCCGCTATGAGCTCTGGTTCGCTTGGGATATCGAGGTGGTTCGCGAGACCAGCTGGAGCGTCGCCAACGATGGCCCGGGCGGCACCTGCCTGTTTCGCCTGGAGACTACGGGCACCCAGGAAACCACCACTGCCACCTCTTACCAGCGGGTGGATCTGGCGACGGGCGAGAAGACCGACGAGGAGGCGCCGCCGGACGCGCTGAGCCGTATGCCGGTGGAAAAGAGCGCGCCGGCCGCGCTGGGTGATTTCCAGGGACCGACCCCACGCACGGTGGCCGGGCAGCCGTGTGACGAATGGGTCAAGCCCAACGGTATGCGCCAATGCGTCTGGTCGGCGGGGACGACCTGGGGCTTCTCCGCCGAGCCGCTGAACGACCACCGCCCCAATCGGGGTTTCATCGTACTGGAACAGATCCCCAGCACCGATTCGGATTATAGAGTCACCACCCAGTTGATCAGCGTGGGCGAGCCGTTCGACCCCGCCGCGCTCGAAGCGCCACGCGCGCCGGAGAGACGCAACTAGAAGCAGCCTAGCCTAGGCCAGGCCGACGTCGACAACCGCAGCTGAGCGAATGTCCAGCCAGCCCGGTTCGACAGCAATCGCCCCCCTCAGCCAATCACGTCGGCAAATGCCCCAAAGGCAATGCACCCTGGGGCTTGAGGGTCTTGATCGCGAAGTTGCTGCGGATGTCACGCACGCCCGGCAACCTGAGCAGGGTTTCGGTGAGAAAGCGCTCGTAGTCGCGCAGGTCGGTGACGACCACGTGCAGGAGAAAGTCCGATTCGCCGGAGACCAGGAAGGCGGATATGACCTCGGGGAGCGCCAGCACGGCCAGCCGGAAATTGTCCGCCTCCACCTCGTGGTGTCGCTCAACCTTTACCCCGACGAACACCGTCAGCCCCAGCCCTATGGCTTCCGCCTCCAAGCTGGCCTGATAGCCCTTGATCACCCCCGCCTCTTCCAGCTGACGAACACGCCTCAGGCAGGGTGAAGGCGACAGGCCGATCTCCTCGGCCAATTGCACGTTGGTCAGGCGGCCATCGCGCTGCAGCGCCGCCAGGATGCGTTTGTCGTAGCCATCGAGCTTGGGATAGATCGGACGCCGGGTTGGCATGATCGGGCGATACTCCGCGGTCGAATTAGCAGGATCTGCCAATAGTAGCGATTCCAGAGGTACAGAACGCAACCACCTGCCCGGGGCTTCGGACCTAGAATCTTGGCTCGTCGCCTTCTGCCGCGGGTCGCCTCCATGGACGATAGATTGCTGTATCTCGGTGCCCTCGCCCTGGTCTTTCTCATGCCCGGGCCCGACATGCTCCTGCTGTTGCAAACCGGTGCCCGTCATGGCCGCCAGGCCGCCTTCGCCACCGCCCTGGGACTGGCGCTGGCCCGTGCCTGCCATGTCGCCCTGGCGGCAGTCGGCCTGGCGACCCTGTTCAAGGTGCTGCCCTGGACGTTCGCGGTGGTCAAGCTGGTAGGCGCCGCTTATCTGCTCTGGCTCGGGGTGAGGATGTTGCGGCCAGCCGCTGATGAGCAGGGCGAGCAACAGGTAAGGAGCGCGCCGGGCCATTGGCTGAGCGCGGCCCGGCGCGGTGTGATGACCAACTTGCTCAACCCCAAGGCGCTGCTGTTCTGCTCGGTGTTGTTGCCGCAATTCATCGATCCCGCCCAGGGACAGGTGGCGGGGCAGTTCGCCCTGCTGGGCCTGGCGCTGGTGGTGACCGGGATGCTGTTCGACCTGATCTACGCCACCACCGGCGACTGGATCGGTCGCCGGCTGCAACGTCATGCCGGCGCCCAGCGCGCCCAGCAGTGGCTGTTCGGCAGCCTGTTGATCGGCTTCGCCCTGCGGCTGGCCTGGGTCCAGCAGGGGTAGACGTCAGCGCAGGTCGACGCCTGGGTATTCCTGCCATCCCTTGGGACAGGATCAGGCAAGGCCTCAATCTTTGCCCAGGTCAGCCGCTAGCCTGGCAATCCCCTCAATATGGAGTCCGCAATGTCCAGCCCAGGATCCTTGAATGGCATCAGCAACAGTGGGATCAGTCCCATCACCCTCAAGCCGAGTGGCTCGACCGCTAACCCTCGGGCTGAAGACAGTACGGTTACCCAGACTTCGCACGGCGTCGAGGTAAGGCTGAAGGGCAGCGGCGGACCCAATTCCTCGGACAAGGCCAAGACCGACGAAAGCAGCGAGAGCGGCGGCACCGGCAACAGCACTCTGGATACGCTGCAAAAGGCCATCGAGATGGCCAAGCGGCAACTGGAGCAGGCCCAGCAGCAATTGAGCGCGGTAGAAAGTCAGAGCGAAGGCGACAACAAGGCTGCCAACCAGGCCGCACGAGAAGCGGCCCAGGCCAACGTTGCCGCCGCCAGTGCGGCCTTGATGACGGCCTATGCCGCCTATACCGAAACACTGCAGAAAGCCGGCAAAAGCAGCGGCGGCGTCAGCACGCGGGCGTAAAGCCGCCGGCGTGGGCTACCCTCCTGTCTTATCCACGATCGGGAGGTCCCCATGGGCAACAGGCTTGGCACCAAGACCACGCTCGTCACCGGCGCTGCCCAGGGCATAGGCGCCGCCATCGCCAGGGCCTTCGTGGCGGAAGGTGGCTTCGTCTATGTCACCGATTTGAACGATGAGCGGGGGCGCACCCTTGCCGCCAATCTCGGCGACAGCGCTCGCTATCTGCATCTGGATGTGCGCCACGAAGACCAATGGCAGCGGGTGATCCGGCAGATCCTCGCCGAGCGAGGCCGGCTGGATGTGCTGGTGAACAACGCAGGGATCACCGGTTTCGAGCAGGGCGTGGTGCCCCACGATCCCGAGCATGCCAGCCTGGATGACTGGCATGCGGTGCATCGCACCAATCTCGATGGCGTCTTTCTCGGCTGCAAATATGGCATCCGTGCCATGCGGCCGGCAGGGGCCGGGTCCATCATCAATATCTCGTCGCGCTCCGGGCTGGTGGGCATTCCCGGGGCAGCGGCCTATGCCTCGTCGAAGGCCGCCGTGCGCAATCACAGTAAGACGGTGGCCCTCTATTGCGCGGAACAGGGCCTGAACATCCGCTGTAACTCCATCCACCCCGCGGCCATCCTCACCCCCATGTGGGAGCCCATGCTGGGCAACGGGCCGGATCGGGAGGAACGTATGGCGGCGCTGGTGCGCGATACGCCGCTACGGCGTTTCGGCTTGCCTGCAGAGGTAGCTGCCCTGGCGCTGCTGCTGGCTTCGGACGAGGCGCCCTATATGACCGGCAGCGAGTTGAATCTGGATGGTGGGCTATTGGCGGGCTCGGCGGTGACGCCCGCGGTGACGGTGGAGGACTGAGGGGCGGCTCCTCCTGCCGCTAGTGTGGTGTTCCAGAAGTTCGCGCAAGAATTGGCGAGTGACTTTTCGCTCGGTTCGGCGCCCCGATGGGCCAGGCGCCGCGACGGGTCATAGCAGGGTTATGGCGAGGAGTGGCAACGCCGCCCGCCCGGTCCGTCGAAGGCGTATTTGAAGCTGTTGGAGGTGAACTCGGTAAGGGTCACAGGTCGAGGGCACGGCGGTGTCGGGGCTCGGCCTTGGCGGCGCGACGGTCCGCGCCGTCATCGGGCCGCGGCCGGTCATCCGGATAGATGTCCTGGTCGGTGATGGCCGGGCGACTGCCCAGGGCACGCAACTGATTGACGGCATCGCGAATCACCTCGTAGAGCAACGGGGTGTTGCGCACCAGGCCCTGGCTGAGGGTGCGGGTGACGCGCGCCGGGCGTGCCGGATCGATCAGGGTGATCACCAGGTTGTCACCCTGGGACTCGAGTTCGTGCTTGATGGGCGGATCCAGGGCCGCCAGCTGACTACGAAGGGCTTGCATACGACTAGAGGCTCCCCGATGGCTATTTTTCAGTCCGACTCGACGGCTGGATGAAGCGTTCCAGCGCTGCGCTTTACGACGCCTGCCGTCAGGCGACTTGGCATCAGGGCTGGAGCCGGATCAGGACCGTATCGAAGGCTCCCTTACCACCAGCTCCGGCCAGACCCATTCGGGGAAGTCGACCGCCTAACCCTTGGCGCAACCGCCCAAACGCTCAGCTTTTCGACCAACAACCGAAAGTTCCTGAAATACATGAAAAAAATGCATTACTTTTTGTGACGAAGTTGACGCTGTGCTATTAAGGCCTACAGGGCTATTCCACGGAGGATATGCGGTGCTCAAGCAGCTCAAGTTCAGCTACAAGATCCTGCTGGCGACTGCCCTGGTGATGATCGGGGTCTTGGCCGCCTTCGCCGGCTTCAATGCCTATCTACAGCGCCAGGCCATCGACCAGAGCTTGAGGGACACCCTGGGGGAAACCGGCCGGGTCACGGCCGTTGACATCACCTATTGGCTGGATGCCCGGATCAAGCTGGTCGAAACCCTGGCGCAGGGGCTGGCCGCTCAGGCGGCTCAGGGAACGCCCCTGAGCCTGCCGGACCTGCAGAGCTACAACGATACCTTCACGTCGCTCTATCTGAGCAAGCCGGATGGCAGCTACACCACCCGGCCCTTCCAGAAGTTGCCGGCAGACTACGATCCGCGCAAGCGCCCTTGGTACACCGCCGCGGTGGCCAAAGGCGGCGTGATCCTGACCACGCCCTACATCTTCGCCATGTCCGGCAAGCTCGGCGTGACCCTGGCGGCTCCTGTGCTGCAGAACGGGCAGTTGGTGGCGGTGATTTCGGCCAACATCTACCTCTCCACCCTGGAGCAGCTGATCGGTTCGCTGGATGTGGGGGGCCTGGGCGAGGCCTTCCTGGTGGATGCCGACGGCAAGATCCTGGTCAGCAGTCATCCCGAGCAGGTGCTCAAGCCCCTCAAGGACGTCTTTCCCGAGCAGGTTCCGGAGCTGACCCCCGGCTTCCAGAGCATTCGGCAAAACGGCGCTGAACGCCTGGTGAGCTTCACCCCGGTGGAAGGGCTGCCGTCGGTGAAATGGTACCTGGGCCTGTCCATCGACCAGGCCAAGGCCCATGCGCCGGTGACCAAGGCGCGCAACCTGGCCATCGGCGCGACCGTAGTGGCGGTGATCGTCATGGTGCTGCTACTGGGTTTGCTGATCCGGGTGTTGCTGCGGCCGTTGCGTGACCTCGGTCGCGCCATGAAGGACATCGCCCAGGGCGAAGGCGACCTGACCCGCCGCTTGCCGGTGCAGGCGCACGACGAATTCGGCCTCCTGGCCGAGGCCTTCAACCACTTCGTGGCGCGCATCCATGCCTCGATCCGCGACGTGGCCCAGAGTACTGGCGAGCTCAACCAGGGTACTCGTCGAGTACTCGACGCCTCGCAATCGTCCATGCAGCAGTCGGATGTGCAATCCCAGCGCACCACCAGCGTGGCCGCGGCCATCAATGAGATGGGCGCCGCCACCCAGGAGATCGCCCGCAACGCCGCCCACGCCTCCAGCGAGGCGCGGCTGGCGCGCCAGCAGGGCGAGGAAGGACGCCAGGTACTGGACGAGGCCCTGGGCGCCATGCAGGCGCTGTCGGCGAAGATCGGCAGCAGCTGCCAGCATATCGAGGCGCTCAACGGCAAGACGGCCAACATCGGCCAGATCCTCGAGGTGATCCGCGGTATTTCCGAACAGACCAATCTGCTGGCGCTCAACGCCGCCATCGAGGCCGCGCGTGCTGGCGAGGCCGGGCGCGGCTTTGCCGTGGTGGCCGACGAGGTACGGTCCCTGGCCAGCCGCACCCAGAGCTCGGCGCAGCAGATCCAGGGCATGATCGAAGAGTTGCAGAACGGCTCGCGCGATGCGGTAGCGCTGATGCAGGAAAGCCAACGGCAGAGCGCCCTGAGTATGCAGATAGCCGAAAAGGCCGGCATGAGTATGGGCAAGGTGACCGAACGCATCGGCGAGATCGATGGCCAGAATCAGTCGGTGGCCACCGCTACGGAAGAGCAGACCTCGGTGGTGGAGACGTTGAACCAGGACATCAGCGAAATCAGCGTGCTCAACCAACAGGGTGTGGATAATCTGCAAGCCACGCTGGCGGCCTGTAATGCGCTGGAAGCCGAGGCTGAACGGCTACAGCGGCTGGTCGGTGGCTTCCGGATCTGATAGCCACGGGCGTGAGTGGCACGCTGGGCTCTTGGGCTTTAATAAACTTCCCGGGATTACTTTCCTGTTAGCAGATGGACAGCTTTCATGAATAGCGCTTTCAACTTCCGCCAGGCTGTCGATACCTGGTTTTCCGCCCTCGCCCTGCTCTTGCTGCTGACCACCCTCCCGGTCAAGGCGGACGACCAACCCAAACCTGTCGAAGGCGACTTCGTGGTGCCGAGTTTCACGTTCCATACCGGGCAAAAGCTCGATAACTTGCGCCTGCACTATGTGACGCTGGGAAAACCCGGTAACCCGGCGGTCCTGGTCCTGCACGGCACCGCGCAGCAGGCCAAGGCGATGTTGAGCAAGGATGTGGGCGGCCAGCTGTTTGGCCCCGGCCAGCCGCTGGATGCGAACAAGTACTTCATCGTGATTCCGGACGCCATAGGCACCGGCAAGTCAAGCAAGCCTTCCGATGGCTTGCGCGCCGCCTTTCCCCATTACGACTATGCCGACATGGTCGAGGCGCAATACCTCTTGCTCACCAAGGGCTTGGGTATCAAGCACCTGCGCCTGATCATCGGTAATTCGATGGGGGGCATGCAGACCTGGATGTGGGGCGGCCTGCATCCCGGATTCGCCGATGGCCTGGTGCCCATGGCGGCGCAGCCCACCGAGATGGCCAGCCGTAACTGGATCATGCGGCGCCTGCTGGTGGAATCCATCAAGCAGGACCCCGCCTGGGATCACGGCAATTACCAGACGCAACCGCCGTCGCTGCGCCTGGCCAAGACCATGTTCGAAGTCGCCACCAGCGGCGGCACCCTGAACTTCCAGGAGATCGCCGGCACCCATGCCAAGGCCGATGAGCTGGTCGACAAGCGCCTGGCGGCTCCGGTCACCGTCGACGCCAACGACTTCATCTACCAGTGGGAAGCATCGGCCGACTACAACGCCGAACCGGGCTTGGCCAAGATCAAGGTGCCGGTGCTGGCCATCAACTCGGCGGATGACGAACGCAATCCACCCGAGACCGGCATCATGCAAGAGGCGCTCAAGCAGGTGCCCAGCGCCCGGTTACTGCTGATTCCGGCCAGTACCGAAACGCGCGGGCACGGGACGACCGGCTTGGCCAGGCTCTATGCGGCGGACCTGGCGCAGTTCATCAATAAGCTCCCTACCTCAGCCGCGCGATGATCGCATCAGCCACCCGCAGCGAATTGGCGATGATGGTCAGAGTGGGGTTCACCGCACCCACCGACGGAAAGAAGCTGGCGTCCGTCACGTAGAGGTTGGCGATCTCGTGGGTCCGGCACTGGAGATCGAGCACCGAGGTCGCGGGATTCTCGCCGAACCTGAGGGTCCCGGCCTGGTGCGCCGTGCCGCTGATGGGCGTGTCCTTGCCGAGATAGAGGCGCCGATCCATGAGGTGCGGATGGATATCGGCCTTGTCGCAGATCTGGCGCAACGTCTCGCGCAGGGCCAGATGGGCCCTTGTATGGGCCGCCTGCACATCCAGATGCACCTTGCCATCGCGATAGAA
>Ga0157368_1000937_pt1 | contig 12989 bp, 8 predicted proteins | sample AttbisABBM3_FD_113146 | JGI IMG/M metagenome (GOLD analysis project Ga0157368, IMG submission 113146) | Fungus gardens microbial communities from leaf cutter ant in Botucatu, State of São Paulo, Brazil - Atta bisphaerica ABBM3 | ecosystem: Host-associated > Fungi > Mycelium > Unclassified ...
GAAAATCTTGAATAATTTATTTATTGGTTCTGTTTTTATCTGTTCCTTTTTCACCAGTTGTTTATTGATTCTAGCATAAGTGTATTTAGAATCCACTAGTATTGTGGCAACCACTAGATACAAAGTCCAATGATAATACAAGTGGTAAAGCCCTTAGTTAAGCAATCAAGTGGGGAAAAGCACAAGAGAACTCAATAAGGAGTCTCTGCTAAATTAGAGTCCTATATATACAAAGTCCTTATAGTCTATGCTACTAATAATTAACCTTGCCCTCATGTCCACCTCAAAGCCACCATATTGTATACATGTGCTCTGACATCATCTTCCAGATCCTTTTACCATATTCTAGGCCTATGACATCACATCATGTGACATATCATGTGACTGTAGTATCATGTGCCTCTTCATTGTCCAAAATAAAAATAAAAGAAACAAGAAAAGAAAATCAATATAAAATCAGAAAAATAAAAGAAAAGAAAAATAAAATTATTAGTGTTCAAGCATCCCATAACAACTAGTGCCTTTAGCTATAATTTTTTTCTGTTTGATATCTTGATATTTGTTTGCATGTTGAGTTCCTTTTCCTTATTGTTTCATCAATGATGAATAATATATCTATCAAGAAATTTATTTTGTATAGAGGTTTGTTTTATTGTGTCTATTCTGTACTTCTGACAAAACCCTCCTACTTGTCATTGTTTTCTTCATCTGTATCCTCCTATGCACTTCTATTTTTTATCTTCTGCTTTGTTTTACTATCTTTTGCTAAATGTTTCACTTTGTCACATTTATAACACTTTCTAGTCTCTTTCTCTTTTTTTTTTGCTTTAGCAATTTTTTGCCATATGTTTGTATATATTGCAATTAAAGCATCTAAGCTTCTTGTCTTTATCATAGTTGTTTTTAAATTTCCCAATTTTTATAGATGTTTCTCTACCTTTATAGATTATTTCTGTTCTAGTTCTATAATCATTCCTACTTTCTATGGACTCATATTCATATTTCTGTCTGACTGAGGTAATCACCATCTTTTATTCTTTCAATATCCCTAGTGTTGCTATAGGCAGATATCTCAGTATAGTCTTAATAATATCACTTTTAATATTCTTCTTCAGTAAAAATATAGTATGTATATTATTGGTTTCAGCCTTCATGACCAATGCTTTAAAATTTATCATGAAGTTCATAATATAGTTCTTTTTCTGTTGAAATGTCTCAATTTTCCACTCAGTATCTATTATCTTGCTTTTATTACTAAACATAGTTTTTACTTTTTTGATAAACTCATTCCAATCCTGGGTATCATTTTCTTCTTCCATCTATTTGATTTTCTTTTGTATATAAATTCCTGCAATGCCTCTTTTAAGTCAGGCTAACATTGCAGTTATCTTATCATCAGTTGCTATAACCTTGTTACTCTTAAGGAATAAATAGATTCCTTTTCACTAATCTCCAAGCTTCATCTAGTCACCATGAAACCATTCTAGGTCTGGGACTATACTCTTTAGCATTACTGCCTATTCTAATACTGCTGGTACTAGTGCTGATACTATTGATATATTCTCTTCTGATATTCCTATTTTGGTTATTCTGTTCTTATCTGAGATATATTCTTTAGTGATCCTCAATAATCTAAGTATTTCTTTTAGTATCTCAATATTTATATCTTGATGTTGTCGATCTGTCTTGTCTATTTGTAGTCTCTACTACAATGATTAGTATTTATTTCTCTTATTCTTCAATAGTCTAACTATTATAATATTTTAGTGACATAACCACTATGTGTTCTCCTTTTACAAGATGAGCCTGATAACACTTTACCTTAAATGTTATGGCCTTAAGCTTGGCTTAAGTTACAACTTAGACAAAGACTTGAGTAAGAGTGGAGAATAAGTCAATTGGTAAAGTATAAGAATACAAAATAGTATCTACAGCTATATATACTTATTGTTAATGAAGAATATATATAGCATTCTTGAGGTAATGAATAAGGGAAATATGAGAAAGTCTCTACTACTACATGAGGTGCTGACTAATCATACATAAGAAAATAACAAGATATAGCAGATAATGAGTTAGAAGTGAAACAAACTCCAACACATGTTATCTATGAAGCAATCTTTTGTAAGACATAAGGAGGTAATCATAACAGACAAATTTGCATAATTAAACTTATGTTAGAAAGTGCTTATCAAACTGTTTCCAATGATATATGGTATATTCCATAGTAATAAGTATTTATAAAGATATAAGTATATCAATATAGTAATATAATTAGTTATCTTCTAAAATTAGCCTAATATTTGCTATGACAGATAACAACTCCCATCAGATATAAGTTTTGATTGTGTAATGAAAATAGCTTGTATATGGACTATCACTCTTTTATATATATATCTCTGTATCTAAGAATTAGATCTTAGACTTAATAATATTAATTATTATCAATTATTATCATTGACATCTATATTAATCTTTATCATCATTGTTATCATTATTGAACTTCTGAATCACTTCTAAACTTCTAAAAGTGTACTCAAGATTTAGATATCACAAACAAGTAAGTAGTTTATTTTGTAATATATTGATTTAGAGGCAACAGACCACTGCTTTATGAGACAGGACAATTTTGTAGATTATACAGTTTTCACAGAGTCTGTCCTTAGTAGAACTGCAGAAAGAGGAACAAACTTTAAAATAGCTGGACAGAGAACAGTTAAGATGTACATTGAGGTAGACAAATAGGAAGTGAATCTTATCTTACAGAATATCTTACATATCTCAGAATTTTACTCAAACTTGATTTTAATTCTGAGAATCTGTTCTCAAGGACTTAGCATTATTTTGAGCTTAATATGGTGACTGCTTAGTTTCTTGATGGAGGTGTGGTTATTAAAGGGATTTGGAGAAATAGATTTTATCTTGTTAACATCCTCAAAACACCATAGGTCTTTCTGGAAATTTTCTTATAGAAGTCTACCCATATAAATGTCTAAAATTACTGTTTTGACTATATAGGAGTTGATGCAATCAGGAACATAGTGAGAAAGGGGTTAGTTAATGGACTTGACATTGTTGGAACTCATAGTATAGAGGGCATCTATAAATATTGCATATTTGAAAAAATACACAACCTCTTATACAATGAAAAGATTACTTATGAGACTAAGGTTCTAAAACATACCCATGTTAGCCTTTGGAATCTATTACCAGTCATATTAGCTAGCAGATTACACTATTTTATGCTCTTAATAGATGAAACTTCATTGTTCCAGACAGTAGAGTTTCTAGCAGAAAAGATGGTAAAGAACATGCTTGAAATTCTGAAAGCATTTATTACAGAGGACAAGAGGCAAACAGGGCAGAAGTTGATGTGAATTAAGATAGATTGTAGGTGAGAATGAGATAATTATTTATGGAAGAGGTTTTACTGTGAGAGAGAATTTATTATTAAGTTTACAACAGCACATGTGCATGAATTGAATGGAGTGGCTGAGAGGAGTATGAAGATTATTTTGAATGTGGTACAGACAATACTTGTTGAATCTGGCCTACTAACAAAGTTTTGGCCTGAAGCAGTACAAACCATAGTTTACTTGTAAAATCCTATATCCTCAAAATGTTACTTAGACATAGTCCCAGCAGAGATGTAGTTTGGAAAATGTCAATTTATATTATATCTTTACTCTTTTAGGTCTATTACCTATGTGAAAATACCAGCTGAGCTTGGGATATCCAAATTGGAACCAAGAGTAACAAAACCCACTTTAGTTGGGTACTTTTGGTGTGGAAGCTTGTGCTTCTGAACCAGCTTCTGAATCATACCACAAAATCAGTCTATAATGCCAGAAATATGATTTTTGAGAAAGATACTACAAATTTCACAAAATGCAATACATATAGAATAGAATGATGATGATGATCTAATACTAGTATGTATAATGACTAAGAGGTTGGTAGAAGTGTAAGTGATCAGACAAGATAGTGATAGAGATGGAAAGCAGACTGGCCAAGTAGCAGTAACAGATACTAATAGGATGGACAATGTTGATAACCAGGGTAGTGGTGTGGTAATAATGCCAAAGGATGAGATTGAAGGTTTGGTAGTGGATAAGACTGAGATAGAAAAGGTCAGGAATGTAGATACTGAAGTGATAGAGAATAAATTGCTAGTAATAACTAGGAGGGTAAGGCATAAGCCAAAGTTATCTAGAAAACTTGTTGAATCAAGAGAGAATTTAGTATAGAAGGCAAAGACTTAGGTCTCTGGTATTTTTGTGACTGTAATTAGTAGTGTGTGTATACCCTAGATATACTGCCAGACCATACTAAAGCCAAATGCATGGTTTGGGCTAATGATAAAGGAAATTGGGACAATGAGAGTGAAGAGGATGTACAAGTTAGTTGATTTGCTAGTGGATAGGAATGTTATAGGCTTAAAGTGGGTTTTTGCTTCAAATTTTGATAAGATGGGCCTATTGTATAAAAGGAAGACTTGAATTGTTGCATAGAGATTTACTCAAGTATAATAAGTTGACTTCAAGGAGATATATACTACTATTGCCCAGCTTGAGTCTTTCCAGCTTCTACTGATGATTGTTGCTTATAAAAGACTTTACTCATAGTAGTTGGACTTTGTGGCTGCTTATCTGAACAGTAACATTAATTTTGATATATATATAGAGTAGCTAGAGAGTTTCATAGAAGAGAAAGGAAGAGAAAAGGTTTGGAAGCTCCATAAAATTCTTTATAGTATAATATAAGGAGGATATTACTAGTTCAAAACACTGAGCCAAACCTACAAAGAACTAGAATACTGTTAATTCTAAGTAAAGCTCACAATTCAAACATGATGTACTACAAATGAAAAATTTATAATAACATGCACATACACAGATAACATTATGGGTGGCTTACCAGAAGAAGATGAAGTGACCATGGCAAAGAAAAAACTGGAAGAATGTACATATCTACAGCAAGAATGATGACAAGGAGTGGATGTAGTTACAGAGTCCAAGAAAAGGAAAAGGAAAATGAAATGAAAGATGAGTCTGTGCAAAGATAGTGCACAGACATTGAGCTGAATGCTCATTTTTTGACAGTGCATCAGATACATGGAGTTGTTATATCATCATGAATGACATTATCAATTTTCTGTAAGGTAATCCAGGTGCTTCCCATGTATGTATTTTCTTTCTTTCTATTACTCCCATGGCCTGTCTGTGTACTCTGGGTAATCAAAGGCCTAGCCAATGATGACAAACAAAGGATCCAGGACTGAGTTTGTAGTAACCTGATTTGGACCACGTTCATCTTTCTCTTTCACCGTCAGCAAGCTCTTTAGTTGCCAGTCTTAGCATACTTGGGGTTCTGCTGTTAAGCTGTATGCATTTATGCTCAACAAATAACCCTTTCTTGAGTTTGCACTCAATCCCTTACCACTACTTTCCCCCTCACGATTATGGGTCAATTGGTTTCTTCACAGTCAAGTTCCCCTTCCGTGTGTCTGAGCACTCGTTCTCAACTTGTCAAGCCACCGCCATCAGAGTTCGTGACTCCCCTCAATTCTCTGTCGTCTATTTCTCAATCTAATTCTCGACCCAAATGGCTTGTCATTTATGCCATGTAGCACGGGGGTTAGTGGGACAACGGCATCTACTCAACTCCAGGAAAGGGGGGCACGTTATTGGCACCTTATGCAATTGACACCATCTTCCGAGCGGAAATCGAAGAAATATGCTCTCATTGTTCGTTCCCTTATAACTGGGCAACCAACTGCTGTCAGGCCTAAGGTCATCACGACAGCAGCACGACCACAGCTCATTAAAATCAAGTCCCATCTGGTCGAGCCCAAATATGCCAATCCTATTATCGCTGAACTTCGCACTCTTTCACCTTCGGGTGAAAATCCGGTAGTCACTGCTGGACTTGATCCATCTGTAACGGTCGGGCCCCTACATGCCGTTTGTCTTCAGCACCCAGATGCTGAAGCTCACCGACACTACTTCTCCAACAAGTCGGAAGGAGGCAGTACTCAGCTAGATCTCTTCTCTCTTGCTACCACCAGGTCACCCGTGGAAAGACTCTGGAAGCTAATTAATGACGTCCATGTTGTCGATCTGATCCATTCCCCTGACTTCGGACTCGGTCAGCCCGGCGATGCACCTGGCATTCTGGCAGGAGCAGTCCCAACACCCGAGACCATCATAAATGGGTTTGAGCAGATCACTCCCCAGTTAATGGCCTTGGGATTTGCTATTGGGAAAACTAGTGTGCCAGATCACAAAGGTGTGAGCATGCACCGGTATTCCCTTGAGTCTTTTAACAGGGTTAATAGGTATTTTTCCGCCAACTGATCGAATGTCAGTCCTCACCTGTGTGTGACCATATCATAACTATAACCTAATTGTGACTCCCTGCTGATCACTTTGAAGACTGGTGGGGCCTTGAATTGGTATTGCCGTCTCCATCTCTTGCTTTTCTTGCAGTCAGTATCTTGTGGTTAAGCCCCTGAATCAGGTATCTGAAAATCCTCTAGAGTGTATACTCAGTTTCTGGAGCTGTCATGAACTTCCTTACTGCTCTCTCGCTGATAAATAATGGAATCCGGGAGATACTTCCTTTCATCCGGTATATTGCACAATTTGTCGACTCCGAGTTCAGTCAAATTCACAAGCAAGACCAGGGAAAAGGAGTTGTCTGTGCAGCAACTTGGTGAGACCAATCTATCACCCATCAATTTTGAGCTGTGTTCATTAGTCTCAGGATCATGCCCGCCGCTTTGGTATGGATTCCTTGGCGTCCAGCTTGTCTGCAATTGTGACATTGTCCTCCCAGGTTCCTCGCCCATGGAATTTCCCAGATCCACCCGTATTAGCAAACTCTCTAGGAGACGGGACTGAGTTGGCTGGCTCCCCAGACAGTTATCCCGAACTGAAGCCACATCTAGTGTCCGCACAGAAGCCCGCACCGGGGGCGCCGCTCATCACCCCCGTTCCAATGACTTCCGCCCTTAATGCAGTGACCGTACCTGGTGTTGCGGAAACTTGATTACAAGCTTCACGAACAGTCATGACATTGAGTCCGTGTACTGAAACTCATTGATAATTGATTATCACGTTACTTGACATCCTCGTTGGCTGTCCCATGCGTATACTTTATAATTGAGTTGTTATAACTCCATCGGGTTCTGAAGGCAGAGTCCGTAAATTCATGGAGGCTCTTAGAACTGCGTTTATGCTGCTCACCAATGTAATCAATCAAGTCATCCTGCGTAAATGATTGAATAAGTTCATCTGGAACACAGGCCGAGAAACCCTAAACAAAGATTCATCAACTAACTACTGGGCAAATATTGGTTGACCCACTTTCAATAATGGTTCATAATCTGCGTAGATGTTTCCGCCTTGCATAAACGGGGTCCGGATGTCCTCAGTCATCGAAAAGGAGCTGAAACGCGAGATACTTACCCTGAGCCTGAAGCCGCTCCTTATATTGCTCAATTTGAGCCTCCGAAGCCGATTCCTTAAACATGACAATATATCCTGAAGTAACGTGTTGAACTAACTGGCATAAATATCAAGGGGTAAAGCGACTCACGTCCAGACATGGCCTTGGTAATACGCAAAACTCCTTATCAAGCGTCCCGTGACTAAAGGAGGAGTCATGTCCCAGGCTGGTTTAAATATGAGGGCCCACATGTGTGATTATGTAACTTTCAAAATTCTACCAAAACATTGATTGCTGACTCCCATCTCAAGGCCATCAGAGTCCATTACTAGATCAACAAGCCCACTGTAGTCAGTTTCACACAGAGAAAGAAACATGATATTTTAGAATAATAACTAGCAACATAAAGAAAAGTACACAGTTACAGAACAACATCATGCTTTCTTAATAATTGTTACAACAGTAGTTCCAGAAACTTGACTTCCACTTGGGAACCCTGTACCATGCAGCCTCTCTACTTGTCAGAATCCAAGACAGTGAACTTACTTTCTTTTATTTTTTTCTTATTTTTATTTTATTTTATTGTTTTCAATTTTTTTTATTAGGACTCAGCTCAGGAGTGGTGATGTGATATCACATGTCACATGTCATGGTCATGGTCACAACATTGCATGATAAATAGAAGGTTCTGGAACAAATAGTTATTACATATTGGCCTTATTGTTATGATCTTAGATCCTTAGAGTTGGATAAAAAAACAACTCTTATATTAGAGAAACATAAGAGAACTCAATAGAGAGCTCTTTTGCAAAATAGTCTATCTTATATACTCCTACAGATGGTCCATGCTAAGTACTGTGCACCCTACCCTAAATGACCATGTGTAAGGCATAAAATCAACATGTAGTGCCCATGTTATATGACATTACTTTGTTCCAGAACCTTCTACTTCTTTCTCTTTAGTCCTGTGATCAATGTTGTGATTACACTGTTAGACGTGACTGATGTGACAGCATGACTGATCACTTCTAACCCTAACCCCAGAGTTCTAAAAATAGAAAAAATGGAACATAAATCCAAAATAAAATAAAAATGAGAAAGAAAATAAAAAGAAATTAAGTTCACTTTTTTGTGATCTTAACACTTATATAGAATACATAGTCTTTAGAGTAGGTTAGATATAACCAAATATAGATTATCAACTTAACATATATAAGATAACTTGTACCAGGAGCTCTATCAAGTTCTCTTATGTTAACTTAATATAAGGTTTTTCTTTTACTCTATTATTTAAGCTTAAGTTATAACACTACTCTTTTCTTCTTTCTACTTTATTCTTAGTATATGTATTACATATGTAAGTCCACCCATCCAGAAATTACATCCCTGCAGTAATATTATCTCCTACTTATTGAAGCCCGCCTTCCACAGCAGCCACCTTTCTCACAACATACCTTCCTACAGTGCTGCAACCATCTAGGTATTCTGTCTTTCATGGTGGAAATACTCCTATTCGACTCAGTCTTCCATGATGGAGTTACCCTTGTCAGTGTCTCAACACTGAAACCTCTGCTTGGGGTAATAGAGGCTTTACTACTGAAACCCTGAACATCTCCTATAATATCTATTTATATATAAGACTAGTAGTTACACTGTAATTCACTAGTCTGATAATCGACGAAGATAATTCTTATTGAACTCAATCTCTGGTGTTCAATGGCAACACACCAAATCAGCACTCACTCCCATCTCAGACTTCTTCCTATTATCTGAAGTTGTGACCATATAGCAAACAGATGGCACAGCACATAAGCTAAAGCCAAGGTTGTTTCACAAGTCCATTCTACAGACTTTTACCCTGGTGTGGACAATTAGATGAAGTTTGTGGAGTTCAGTAAAGTTTATATTTTAGAAAAATTCTAAGTTATATTATCCTAATATTAGACATAGTTTATATATAAAAGCAAAAGTCTGTAAGATCAGATATAAGTTTAAACAAGTATGGAAAATTATTTGAAAAAAAGCAGGATTGTAAACTTTTGTGAATGATCTTAGCTTTAGCTTATATACTATGCTATCTACTTATCACTCAGTTGTAACTTGAGATAATAATAGAGTTTGAGATAGAGTGTACTGATTGTCACATACCATCTGACATCTGTACTCTTTTCACTCTCTTCTAGTATAGATTACACTCTATTCCAATTATCCATCAACCCAAGAACTAAACTCTTCATTTATCATCAATCTTATAAAGTTTCAAACAAAAACTCTGTAGTGTCCAACAATCTAGAGTATACACAACAGTAGAATATTATTAGAATATACTTTCTGTATTTAAGAATAGTAGTCACCATATATAGTTCTTTAGTCTAATAATTAACTTGGACTTGTGCTATACTTGTTTAATTTCTTTCCAAACTTTCCTCATCTGAAATACAACTATGTGATGAATAAGTTAGGCATAATGTTATCTATTGAAGCTAAGGTTATTATCTGTAAAGCACTACTTCTAGTCTCTTTCTGCCTCATAAATCACTAAGTTTAGTTTTCTGTTCTGTCTTCCATACTATATTTGTGGTATTAGATACCTTCAGTAAGTGTATTGTTGTTAAAAGTAGTAAGAACTACAGTTGATTATCAGACTGTAGATTACAGAGTATATATATATTAGTTCTTAAATACTAAGATAAGTATCCAAAAGTACTTGGATACTTGAGTAGTACTATTACTACATAATTCAGTAATTATTCACATCAAGTGAGATCAATGTTTATTCTAGCTCCAAGCTAGATAAATGTTGAATTGGAATAATTTATAATAAAACATTGGTAGGGTTTAGAGTTTAGACAGAACTAAACTCTACTATGAAAGACTGAATACTCATAGAGATTTGAAAGAAGCAACTTATCAAAGTTGTGAACAATGAACTTGGTTTCTTTTCTTTTCTTTCTCTTTTATCTTTTTTTCTTTTACTTTATTTTTCTTTTTGAAGTTTTATTTCTATTTTTTTAATTTTTGATTTAGATAATGAAGTGTGATATAATATCATATATGATAAAGATGTAATACCTATCACATGATAGTCACATAATCATGTGATACAGAAAAAGTTATAGAAGATTTTAAAGCAAATAATGTGTTATGATAACTATTAACTTAGCATACTAAGTAGTCTTATAGAGCAAGAGTCTTATAGAGATCACAAGAGAACTCAACAAAGAGTCTCCAATGTATTCCTATACTATATATACTACTATTACAAGTCTTACCCTAAACTACATGTGTTATTCATAAGTCTACTATACTATTACCATAAGACAAACATACTGTAGCTATACTCTTAACATTATTATTCTAATTCTTTCTTCTATGTTCCAAACCTATGATATTACATCATGTGATGTATCATGTGACTATGATCATATGCCTCTTTATTGACCAAGAAAAATAGATTAAAATAAAATAAAATACCAGGGTTCAAGTATACTATGACATGATATTATACAATATGACAACAGTATGTTGGTCTTATGAAAAGCATATAAACTTTAAAGTAGGTTAGTTGTAGTATATATACAGACCATAATATAAGATAAACTAGTTTGTAATAGAAACTCTATTAGGTTTTCTTGTATTACCCAATATAAGAGTATATTAAAACAACTGGGCAAAGTTCATAGAGTTTAGTAAAGCTTGTGATTTTTAGGAAAATTTTAAGTGAGATCATTTAAAACTACTAAATACATAACTTATCTCTAGAAAAATCCTAAGAGAATAGTATAGAGTTTTCTAGATGTGACAGCTATTCTAAATATCCAATAATCTATTCTAATGAAGTGGAATATCAAATAGAATATTTAGTAACCTGACTACAAAATGATAAAGTCATATAGTCAGAAATTTCAATATAATAATCTCAAACATTGCTGGATAGTAGGAGCTCATTAGTCAGTAGCTAGAAAGATGGGTTGATAGTTAGGATAAAGCAAGCAGAAGTCCATAGTGTTTTGGTAGGAACAAACTGGGTTTATGTTATGATCACAAGACCTTAGAGTAGATCAGGTAAAGGAATCTTATATTAGGGTTAACATAAGAGAACTTAATAGAGAACTCTGTACAAGATGGTTTACCTTATATACTAATTACTTATGGTCTATGCTCTACTACTTTAGCCTACTCTAAATAACCAGGTATAAGCCTTAAGGCCAATATGCATTAAATATATTGTTATAATATCATTGTTCTAGTACCTTCTACTTCCTTCTATTATGTTATGTAAGCATGTAATAATGTGACCATAACATTGTCATAGGGTAACAGTTTGTAATGGTGACTTGTGATGTTATGTTAAACCCTAACCTTAAGTTCAAAACTAGAAAATAAATCAAAATCAAAACCAAAATAAAAGAGAAAAACAAAGTCCACTTTTTACAACTCTGATAGTTTAGCAATATTATAGCAGAGTATTAGTAGAAGAGTTAAGAGATGAGAGATCTATTATTATAACTCAAGACTCAGTAATAAGTCAAAAAAAGAATCTTGTATAGGATTTACATAAGAGAACTCAATGAAGTACAAAGTATCTATCTTATATACTAAACTTAGCCTATCCTAAAGAGCATATATTATTCATAAGGTTAACATATAGTGAACATACTATATAATACTATTGTTCCAGAACCTTCTATACTCTTATATGTAATATAAGCTTATGTGAATGTTTTAAACTTGAATTTTGATAAGATAGTAGATTTTCTTATAAAGTATGTCTTTTGTCTTAGCTTTGAAACTATCACATATCTATCCAAACATATCTAATATTATAACTTAAGTCTTTGAGTAAAGATAAAAGACAACTTTTATATTGAGTAATATAAAAGAATTCAATAGAGTTCTAAGTACAAAATAGTCTATCTTATATATCATAGACCATAGTCTGTACACACACTATAACTAACCTACCCTGAAATATATATACTTTTTATAAAGCTAATATGTTGTTGTTATGCTATATAATATCATCCATTCTAAAACCTTTTATATTTTTCTCTATGTCACATAATTTTATGACAGTGACAGTGATATATGTGATAACCATGTGACAAGTGTAACTGTTACACCTCTATTACACTTTGTGACATGTGTGACTATCACCTATGATATCATATCACACTTTTGTCTAAGTTCAAAAATAAAGAAAAGTAAAATAAAACCCATAAAAGAAAATGAGAAAAGAAAAGGAAAATAAAATAAAATGAAACCAAGTTTATTGTTTACAATTCTAACATTACCCCTCTTTTAATATTTCTCCTCTGGAAAAACTAACTTCCATTTTTGCCAATTCTTTTCCAACTTTTTTAAATACACACTCTCAAATTTGTTATCATCCTTGTTACAACTTAAAAACCTTAGGGTTGGTTAATGAGCAGAACCTTGTATAGGGTTATACAAGAGAACTTGATAGAGAACTCTGCACAGGATTGTCTACCTTATATACTAAAACTCCATGGTCCATGCTAACTACTTCTAGCCTACTC
>Ga0157368_1000938_pt1 | contig 12970 bp, 6 predicted proteins | sample AttbisABBM3_FD_113146 | JGI IMG/M metagenome (GOLD analysis project Ga0157368, IMG submission 113146) | Fungus gardens microbial communities from leaf cutter ant in Botucatu, State of São Paulo, Brazil - Atta bisphaerica ABBM3 | ecosystem: Host-associated > Fungi > Mycelium > Unclassified ...
AGAATGCCATCTTTGAAGTGCCAAGGTAGAACAAGGAAATAATCCGGCTTCATTGCTCGTGCTTCTTCTTCCGATATGATCGGAATATGACTGCCCGGGGTGAAGCGGCCAAATTTTTCAGTGTTGATTTCAGCAACATAAGGAATGTCGCTCGCGGTCAGGCCGCAGAACTGCAACACCACGTTGCCTTTAGTGGAAGCGCCATAACCAAAGACCTTTTTACCGTCTGCTGTCAGGCTACGAATCAGTCGCGTCAAATCGTCACGGTGCCGGAACACACGCTCTTCGAATTCGCGATAAGGACGGGGGGTATTCAGGCCCATGCGCTCTTCTTGTTCCAGTAACCAGTCGATAACTGGCTGATTCGAGCGGAGCGTCTTGTTGGATTTTCTTGCGGCGGTTACAGCGAAACTACCACCGTTCACGGCGTTCATTACGACATCCACGAGCCTCAGACCAGCGGCTTCCAGGATCGTTTTAACAACCTGCAGTGAATAATATTCTAGGTGCTCATGGCAGATAGTATCGTAGGAATTTAGACGTAGCATCGAGGGCATGTAGCTTTGCTCAAAATGCCAGATACCGTCCTCCGCAAGGATCGACTCGATTTGACGTGCAAACTCAATCGGCGCCTCAAGATCATAAAACATTGCGATTGAGGTAACGATTTTTGCAGATTTTTTCTCAACCGAGCGATACGCATCAGCGGAGAAAAAGTCGGGAACCAAAGTTACATCGGACGGGTAGTACTCACTGAATTTCTTACCGGTCGGGTCGATACCAATACGGCGTATGCCCTGGCTTTTGTATGCCTTCAGCGTCGTGCAGTCATTACTACCGATGTCCAGCACAACATCGCCACTCGATAGTGGGTTCAGCCGCTCAAGATAGGCTATCTTGTCAGTCAGATGGTTTACCATCGACTGATTAAGGCCCGACCGATAGCCGTAGTTGTCGCCGTACATTTCGGACGGCTCATAGGAGTGCGCTAGCTGCAGCAAACCGCTCTTGGGGGACCATACCAGCTCCAGCGGACCAACCGTGACCGGCTCATCCACAGATCGCGGAAATACGCCGGTGAGAGCTTGGTGCCCTAGGTTCAAGACGGAGACCAGATTTTCATCTTGCCCAACTCGACACTTCGAGATTCTCTTATAGGAACTCATTGCACACTCCGAGATGTTATTTCAAGGTAACTTTAAACGGAATCGCCTTGTCGGCGACGGATTTTACGGCATCCCACTCAGGCGCGACCAGGATAAACGAACGGCCTTTGGATTTCTCTAGCTTTATCTTTTCCAACACTTTCTCTATAAATTCTTTATCGCAGCCGAACAGGCGCTCGTCAATCAGAACTATCTTTTCGCTGGAAAATAGTACTTCAGCAATAGAAAGACGTGCCTTTTCCACCCACGAAAGGTCATTATGAGCAATATTCGCCTGTGCGAAAAGGTCAGAAAAAGACAGCAGCGCTTCAAAGTCTGGCCGATGGCGATAAGCACGTTCGATTGTAGCGCCGGCTTTTTTCTCAAAGCACCGCTGTGTTGATATCAGTCCATCATTTTTGATGATGATACCGGATGCGATCTTTGAACGGGCTTCTATGGCATTTAAAAGACCTAACCCCACAAAACTGTCACGCCCGCAGACAGCGTAACACTGGCCTTCTTGCAAAGAGAGATTTCTAAACTCACAGATCAATCCTTCACGCGCAGGAAGAAATCCATCTCGATTACCAAGCATCTTCAGCTTGCTTGCCATCCAGTCCCAAAAGGCTGTGGAAGGCCTTGGAAATATGAGGGTCAAGTCTTTGATACTGAGCAATGGTGCGCTTTTCATTCAAACCTCTAGGTTATTCGCAATAAAAGCCTGCTGCGGACGAGACTTTATTGCACCTTGACGATTAGGTTCAAATGCATTTCCAACGATGATGGCCCGCTTTGAATTCTCTAATCCAGTCAAACCATACGACTGAGTATTTTGATATCCCGAAAATGCACCGATCGTGCTGTTACGAACAGCCAACATGTCACAGGCGTCCTGGACCGAAATACCGGAAGACACTCCATCCCGGCCATTTCCAGCGATACTGCAGCTATCAAAACTAATCATAGAAACTTTGCCAATGAACACACCGTCTCCACCATTCCCGTAGAGACGAGTACCAATAAATTTTATATCGTCAATAGCGCTGCTTTCACTGCTGGCGTTGGCAAGAATCCCATGCCCCTGGTTGCTACATGACCAGTCGCCGGAAGACTGGATGCGCCTTACAGTACCACTAGAACCTGAATCTATTAGTATCCCATGCCCCACGCAATTATCAATCGCGTTATTACATAGAAACCCATGTTCCAAAGTCATATTATCGAGAGCCAACAGGTGCAGCCCCGTCTTACAATGAAATATTCCGCACTGATCGATCCAGAAACCTTGTGAGTTTGCGATACGAACCCCTACTTCGCAGGGTGCAATTTGCTTTCGGGTTTGTACGAATACGCGCTGCAGGTACTGATCGTTATGGATCCCGTTACCATGGATAAGAATACCGATACCGGTAACCGCCGCCGGATCCAAGATCTCGCAATCGGTAATGTATAGAAAACTCGAATCATAGGCATCAATACCGCAGTGCATGTTCGCGATCAAGCAGTTCGATATTCTTACATCGTAGCTACGGCTTAGCTTTATGCCCGCACCGCCATGCAATGTTTTCCGAGTATTGATAGACAGGTTCGATATGTCAATACGAGATACCTGGCCATTAGGGCTACCAACTTCAAATGCGCATCCCTGTGGTGAATCGACTATTAATCGAGTCACCTCGCGTCCTGCGCCTCTCACGTTTATAGGTCCATTTTCGATACGGATAGCATCGCGTAAAAAAATGTCGCCTGGCGGCAATACAATTTCGCCACCGCCTTTAGGAAGGAGGCTGATCATACGATTTATGGCAGTAGAACAATCGGTGTAGCCGTCGGCAATAAGATGGATCATGTTAGCTCTATGAATTTACGGACCATTGGAGCTTCAGTCTGCTCATTATCAAAATCAATGCCATGCGATAGCCTTGTGTACACCCTAACTAATGGCAATGTCATGGACTTTAAGCCCGAGCTCCCTTGTATCTCCTTCGACTTGATATGCTTCCGAAACTTCAAAAACAATCGTTCTTGGTGCAGAATGAGCGGTGACGGGCAATTTCAACAAAATATGCTGAGCACCAGGCTTCAGTTTTTCACTATATAAAGCTTGCCCTGACTCTTTGACCGATAATACTGGCAGCTTCTTGGTGTCTGCAGGACAGTCACAAGTTAACGAAATGGACGTTATTGACTTTTCAGGGTTAAGTAGTATATCTGCCTGCCTACGCATCCAACGGAAGCTTCCAGTCGCATACTTTTCCTCTGAATACCAACCTTCTAGGTAGAGGAAATCTTTGCCGTGGTTCTTACCGGAAAAAACCGAAACGGGACCCTTAGGCGCAGTCGCCGCCCCAGGTTCTTCGTCGAGTTCAACCAGGTAGCGAAACTTCTGTTGTTGACCCACGCGAACGAATTGCGACCTTTCTACAAAGCTCACATCGAAGGCGATTTCCGAAAAGCTCTCGGCCAGCTTGTTTCTTACGGCCATTTCAGCACGTGGATCAAGCAGGCAGATACGCAATTCCAGCTGTTTTCCAGGTTTCCTGATGAACTGGAAATCGTCGACGACTCCCAATCTGGTGAAGAAGTCTTGGAACCAGTGAGTAGGATAAGAGCGCTGCGCAATTTCTATTTTGTCATGTACGCGGCCAGCCACTGTTTTGAGATACAAACCGTCAACGCCAGGCTCAAGCGCGCCCTCATCTCCAGTAGCGTATCTGATCAGGGGCGAGGAGTAATTGGTGAGGTCCGTGACCACTAAAGATCCTACGCCTTCTGCGCTGGCGCCAAGGCACTCCATCCAGATATAAGGATCTACAACCTGCATAAAATGATTCTTGCTGGCCTCATGGGCATCCAAGAGGCCAGGATCGTCGGTAGCTTCGTTCATTACAAAGCGTTCGTGCGCCATGATACCGAACTCTGCATTCCCATAGCGATTCGCCACGCGACAGCCAAACGTTTCTTCAATACTTCTGCGTTGTTGAACGGTTAATGTTTCACCGGTAGAAACGAAGACCGCAAAGTAGCCTCGCTGGGGCCCTAGGGCGTGCATCACATACCGCGCTAATGCATATAGCGTAGACGGGTGTCCCTGAACGATATACGGCTTGGCTTTACAAATTTTATTCCAGAGGGCGGCAAAGCCGTCTTCCGTCCATGCCTCGCACTCTATGCTTACCCGGTTTGTCGCCTGCTGACGCCACCACTCCTGTCGCTGCGCAATCTGGTGCGTTTGCCCCGGGAACGCGGAGGAAATGTGAAGCTGGCGTTCATCAGCGGAGAATCCGACCCAGTGCTGGCTGAGGCGAGTGACCGCAGCCGAATAATCTTTGGCGGCAGGCGTGTAATAAATGGGTAATGCACTTCCAGTCGAACCATTCGTTCTGCTGATATGAACCGGCAAATAGCGCTGGCAGTCAGGGTGCAATAAGCGCGCCCCTGCCTCGCGGATATCCTCCTTGGTCAGAACTGGAAGTCTCTGAAAATAACGCACATCCTTTAGAAGGAGAAGGGGATCGAATTTGACCTGTCGAAAAAGATCCTTGTAGAAAGGGATTTCATACTTGGCGTTCTGCAGGACGTCGATTAGACGCAGTCTATTCAACCGCTTGCGCTGCTCCCATTCGTCATTGAACGCGCTTTGCAACCAAGCAAGCCTGCTGTTGACGTTGCGTCCCGACAGCCTCTCGGCCAAGGGAAACAACATCCGTGAGCGCAGCAATGGAATCCATTTCATACAGAATGGTCGGCCAAATTCAACAGGTTGAAACGTTGGAAGAGTCGCCATGGGGGAATCTTGTCGACCACCACTCTATGTTGAATAAAGGCTAACTCATAGACCTGTCGCAACGCGTCTAACTGTGCACGAAACTCGGGAATATGCTTACAGCGCTCGAGAAGTCGCTCCATCGAAAACAGGCGCGCCAACTCATCATCCTCACCAAAGTAGACATGTCTTGCCCAGTTCGCCACATCCGCACAGTGGTTGCGTCGATAAGGAGCAATCAGGCTTTTATCGACCCCCTGCTTTTCGGCGAGATCGAATAGATCTGGCATTCTTTCAAGATGCCAAATCAGTGCCCATTTCCGCCACGATACGTTCATATTGACAATAACGTAGGGATCACCAATCCAATAACCAGGCCGATTGATCATATGCTTGAGCACATAGACCGACGTGGGAATACAGGTCATCAGATCGGAAAAGGGTGGGCCTGAGGTATCCTGGGTATAAGCTCCTATCGCATGATCGCGTCTAAACACACAGGCATAGATAGCCGTGAAGAGATTCTCGTTGTAGCCAGCGAAGCTTCTGATCTCTTCGCAAAAATGACTTCGAGAAGGAGTGGCTATCGGCGTGGCCTTGTGGATGATCTCATCACTATTATCCAGCTCTTCCGGCTGATTGAAGTGCGTGTAGGCATAGTTTATATAGATTATTTCCGATCTAGGATGCTCATTTATAACATCCATAATACGGGGCACTACACCTTCCCGTATAAGATCATCGTCCCCCAATATCCATACGTACTCACCTGATGCAAGCTTACTGGTTACGGCCAGGTTACCCAGCATCCCGACATTGACTTCGTTGCGGTGGTATTTGAGATTCGGGACCGATAGGAAGGCCTGCATAACCTCGGGGGTATGATCGGTTGAGGCGTTGTCGACCACCAGTATCTCGACATTCTCCGAACACAGCTGAACGCTTTCGACTATCCCGCGCAGCGAATGTCGCAGCCATTCGGCCCTGTTATAGGTCGACACGCAGACTGATAGCTTTGGACGTCCCTCTGACTTAGCCGCAGGTCGTTGCCAAACCGGGAAATATTTTTCCAAGGTATTTGGAAACGTTGGCTGCCCTCTACGCATGAGCCAGGTCAGGTCTCGTGCATAATCGTCCCAGGTACCCAGAGAACGACTGACGGCCTGCTCGGCCAATGCACGGAGGGCAGCTGCATCGCTCGCCAGTCTGGCAATATGGTCGCCTAGCTCGTCACCGTTATGAGCATCAAAGGTAAGGCAACCACCTCCTTCTGCCACTTCAGCTACCGCGCCTGCATTGCTGCAGATGCATGGACGGCCGTGCCAGAGGCTTTCCAGGACGGGTAGTCCAAAGCCCTCTAGTAGTGATGGGAACAGGGTGAAATCGCAATCTCGATATAGTTGTGCCAGTTGCTCATCCGATGGCAGCTCTTTGACATGGATATCCGCGTCTTCCGCTATCTCGGCGATGATGTCCCGTGCGTACTGCGAGTGATCTTTCGTCGAGCCGGCAAAGGTCAGCTTGAGCTTGATGCTGCTCCCTTGTTCGCGCAGCTTCCGTTGCGCGACACGGAAGCCATGGATCGCGGTGAGGTGGTTCTTCCGCGGCTCCATGGTACCTACCATCAGTATAGATACAGAGGAGGTATCGCGTGCCTGACTCTTGATTTCACTATTGCGGGGGAATGTACGCATCTCTCCTGGCAAAGGAAGAGCATGAATACGCGACTTGATGGTCGTCAGCCTATCCATCGTGCTGCAGTAGTAATCCCACAGCTCCTCGCTCATGGTGCGCGAGATCGGGATCAACAGGTCCGACTGCGAAATCATCTTGAAGAAGAAGTGATAACCAGCCTGGGCTTCCGGCGGATAGATGTCCGTCAGCGTTACTGGAATAAGATCGTAAAAAATGGTTGCAACACGCATACCACGATTCTTCGCGGCGAGAATTACTTGTTCCGCATTCGGATTTGGCAATACCAGCTCTGGAATGATCAACCAGGCATCCGACAGATCTTGCGAGAGCGATATGGCATGGTTACGGGTAGGGCCATGCCACAGTGACAGATGCTGCTCTTCGTCGTGGGTGATCAGCCGGAAGTCACCTCTTTCAACATCCCAGGCGACGTACGACAGCGCGACGCCTATTTTCTCAAGGGACGCACTCATCTGACGAACAACGCGCTGAACGCCGCTGTTGCCGTGGTAGGCGACCGTCGAGTTCACCCACACGAGGGCACGCGCTACACCGGGTGCCTGCTGGAGACGTCCCAGGACAGCGCTCGCATAGTCTTTCCACGTGGAGAGCTCCCGTTTCGCTGCCTCGTCACGTAGCGTCAGGCGTAACTCGGTATCGAGAATCAGCCGCTCGAGCCCCGAATAAAGTTCATCTGCATTTCGCGTGTCCACTCGCAGAGTACCACCGCCCTCGGCGATTTCCGCCATAGAGCCGAAACTCGCGCATAGGCAGGGAACGCCCAGCCACAAGCTTTCCGCGATTGGCAGGCCAAACCCCTCCTCTATCGACGGAAACACCGAAAAGTCCGCCTGACGGTACAGGTCGACGACCTGCTCGTCCGGTAGGTAATTGAGGACGGATACACCCGGAGTCTGGCGCACCAGGGCATTCAGTTCTTCGTGCACCATAGGGTGCACGTTACCCACGATGCTGAGTTCGCAGGAAATATCTGGATGATTCGTTTGAAAACGGGCGAAGGCTTCAATGAGCTGCAGCTGATTTTTGCGGGGCTCTACGGTGCCCACGCTCAAGATTCGCACCTTATCCTTGGCTGCAGGAGCACCGAAGCGTTGACGGGGCAAACCAGGTAGTTCATGCGGCAATAGCACATGGCGAACCAAGGGTTGCACGAACTCGGCAGCCTTCGCCGTATTATTCAAGAAATGCCGGGTGTCTTCTGCAGCGCTGAAGCTTATCGGCAGCAGTATGTCAGCCAGCGACAGATGCTGAATATAAGAGGAGTGCGTTTCTCGTACGGAGGCATACTCATCGCGCTTGAGCGGGATGAGGTCATAGACAAGCGCAGCAGTCTTGATGTTGAAGCGACGCGCATAGAGCAGCAGTGACTCTGTCGGCGGCGAGGGCTGGAACGTGAGGTGAGTCACCTCAGGGATCAGCAGCCAGGTGTCTTCCAAGGTCGACTTGTCGCGCGGGTCGAGATGAATAGCCTGCTCGTTACCAGCTGCTTCAGGTATGAGTGCCGGTCCCTCCCACTGCCCAAGATGGACAAGTTGTGCCTCATCCAGGCGAACCAGTGCCAGCGAAGTGGGACACCAACGAACGAATACCACTTCCCCGACCAGTTCTTGCAGCGCCCTGCTCAGACCACGCACTACCCGTTGAACGCCCGAATTGGCAGGCGACTGCGACGTGTGTTCGACGTAGACGAAAACCTTCTTCATCTTTTAATTTATCCTTCTATGCGCAACTGCTTGCACTCAGTCCCGCGTAACAACTCATCAGACTTGATGTCACCTGAGGCCACGAGAAATTTTCGAGAATTCGTTTTTGGAGCAGGTCGTTCGCTGGATTATTGATAGCTAAATTCACGGCATTGACGATGCCTTCCTGATCGTTTGGATGCACATAGTAAGCATGGGCTCCGAAGTACTCGTAGGCACTGCCTTCCGACGTAATCACTACAGGCGCACCAGCGGCAGCGGCTTCCAGTGCAGCGATGCCGGGGGTTTCCAGTGTGCTTGGCATTACGAAGGCCGAGCATTCCTGATAGGCAGACCGGAGACGCTCGTCAGTTTGGGCCAGGGGCCCCAGGTGAACGAAGTGACCGCCCCTGCCCGCTTCGATACAACGGGCATAGTATTCCGTGTCCCGGACGCGGCCGATCGAGACCAGAGGCAACCCGACAGCGGCAGCTGCCTGAATCGCAGCGACCTGATTCTTCCGCGGCTCGACGTTGGCCACATTGAGCAAGAAGGGGCCTTGGATGCTTGACCACGCCCTGAAAGCCGTGGGATCTACCGGCTCGCTAAACCACGAATCGACACCATTGTGCACGACACATGCCTTGGCGCGTGGCAAGCCGGAGTATTGTTCCAAGTTATCGATTTCTGCCATTGAGTTGCAGATAATACGATCAGCCAACGCATAATAGGTTTGCAGTTCGGCGGTGTTGAGATTGGCTCGGTTTGTCTCGTTTATCCAAAGATTTGGACTGAGCAGAGTCTTGAGCCCCAGACGTCGCACGTAGTCGACGAAAGGAATACCGCCGGAGACCAGATGGAAATGATGAAACAGTGCTGCGCTATGGAGTCTAGGTTCCCAGATATCGTGCAGGATTACTTCACAACCGTGACTGGGCAAGTACTCTTTGTACTTCAGCAGCTGAACCTCACCTCCGCCTGGAAGGTGCATGGCATAGGGATGGATGTTGTAGACAACACTTACACGTTCAGCTGGGGTCATGTCACTCGTGCCAGTACAGATGCGTAGGGTTTTTCTTGCATCTTCCCGCCAGCCTGGGGTGGGGCCAGAAGGGCGATAGGTCTGTTTGCCTCGTACCTGCCAAGGGCAGGCCTCTAAACGTCATCCTTCAACAATACACCGCGCCTGCTTTTCGCCGCCTGAGAACGACGAGCCTGAGCCCCTTCAGGAGCCGCACTTATCATACACAACCCGATCGGCTGCAAGTGAACGCCATAGACATTCCGCGGACCGTATCGTGGCCCGGCAGACTCTCAGGATAGGCGCGTGGCGTCCAGGCTTGCCGAGAGACAAACCGCAAGGATAGGGGAAACCCGCACTAGGCCCCGTGCTGAGAAAGGCACCAGCCTTGCGGTCCGCTCATCCCTCGGTGAGCGGTCCAGCGTGGCGGCCTAGTCATACCAAGCACGAGCTTGCCGTCCCCGGTTCCTGGCATTGGTCGTTGACGATCGGGGGCCCTCACCTTCCTGCTCAAGGACACACGACACGCCACTCATCGTGAGGCACTAAAGAATCCCTCGTCGATACAGATACCTAGACAAATCACGTGGCATTGCCGCGTTCAGCTCAGCCTGGCCTTGCCGGCTGCCTGTCATCGGTTTTCGTATGGCGACTATGACCCTCTATCTTCGATCCCTGTGTTACAGCCTGGTCCTTGCCCTGTCGCTCGGCCTGCTGGGCGCGAAGGCCCAGGCAGCCCCCGTGCATCTTCTCGGCCTGAACCTGTCCGGCGCCGGCTTCGCCCCACAGGTGCTGCCAGGCGTCAATGGAACACACTTCATCTTTCCGGTGGAAGCCTACTTCAAGCAGTGGAGTGAGCGTGGCGTCAAGCTGATCCGCTTCCCCATCTTGTGGGAAAGACTCCAGCCGACGTTGGGCGGCGCCCTCGATCCCACCTATGCTGCCCTGATCGACCGTACCTTCGGCTACGCCGACCAATACGGCATGCAGGTGATCCTGGATCTGCATAACTATATGCGCTACCGCGGGGTGGTAATCGGCACTGACAACGTGACTTACGCTCACTATCAGGATGTCATGACGCGTATTGCCCAACGGTGGAGTTCACGACCTTCGCTTTATGCCTACGATCTGATGAACGAACCCCACGATGCGGTCAGTCAGTGGCAGGTTGCGGCTCAGTACGGCATCAATGGCGTACGCACTTACGACTCCACCAGACCGATCATGATCGAGGGCAATGGCTGGGCCGAGGCGACCCGCTGGCCCCAGTGGAACGACGCCTTGCTGTCGCTCAAGGACCCTGCAAACAATCTCGTCTATCAGGCCCATGTGTACTTTGATGGGGTCGGCGGCGGCGGTAACTATGCCAATACCAGCGCCAGCAGCTACGGCGACGACTATGGCATCGAGCGAGTCCGTCCCTTCGTCGAGTGGCTCAGGAAAAATGGCAAGCAGGGCATGATAGGCGAGTTCGGTGTACCGGACAGTGATCCACGCTGGAACACCATCATGGATCGGATGCTTGCCTATCTTCGGCAAAACTGCATTCCCGCTACCTATTGGGCGGCAGGGCCGGGATGGGGGAACTACAACCTATCGGTCGAGCCGGTTAACGGAGTAGAGCGGCCGCAGTGGGCGACCTTGAAAGCCTACCTGAACGATACAAGCTGTTCTGCCGTGGGGCCCACCGCCACCGCCACCGGAAGCGCGGCCAGCATCTCAAGCGTCGATGCATCCAAGGCTGTGGCCAGCGTCTACCAAGACTATCTTGGCCGCCCAGCCGATCCGGCAGGACTGACCTACTGGACGACCCAGCTTGCCAGCGGCAACATGACCTTGGCGGCCGTGATCAATGCGATCATGGGCAGCGTCGAGTATCAGAATCGTGCGGCTGTTGAACGTCTCTATCAGAACTATCTGGGACGCAGTGCGGATGCCGCCGGCCTGAACTATTGGGCAGGCCAGCTGAACAGCGGCACGATGACGGTCAACGCCATTGCAGCAGCGCTTATCGGCAGCAGCGAATACCGAGGCAATATCTCCACGACGGTAAATCAGCTCTATATCTCCTACCTGGGGCGCAATGCCGATCAGACCGGACTTTCATATTGGACCCAGCAAATCGCGGGCAACAATATGACGATTACTGAAGTTAAATTGGCAATCTCAGGCAGTGCCGAGTGTCTAGCCTATACCCGGACCCAGATCAAACAGCTTTACCAGCGCTATCTGGGTCGCGACGCAGATTCTCCGGGACTCAGTAGCTGGGCCACTCAGGTGACCAATGGCGTTATGACGCTGGATGATGTCCTGACGGCAATCAAAAGCAGCGCCGAGTACCGGTCACGACAGGCTTGATGCTCAAAGGCCACGCGCCCCACCGCGCCGATCGATCTTCCGATTGAGGATGATCGACGTCTGCGTCTGCTTCACTCCCTCGAGATTGCCGATGCGGTCCAGCAGGTCGTCGAGCTTTTCGTGGGTGGTGCAGCGCAGGAAGGCCAGGTAGTCGAACTGGCCACTGACGGAGGAGACTTCCTCCACCTCGATCATCTTTTCCAGGGCGCGGATGACGCTGGCGGTGCTGCGCGGCAGGACGCTGATGGCGCAGTAGGCGCGGACGGCGGCCTGTTCCAGTGCGGAGCCCAGGCGCAGGCCGTAGCCCTGGATGATGCCCTCGCGCTCCAGCCGCGCCAGGCGCGTGACCACGGTGGTACGGGCGAGGCCCAGCTGGCGGGCCAGGGTGGCATTGGAGGCGCGGGCGTTCTGTTGCAGCAGGTGGATGAGCTGCCAGTCGGTTGGATCGAGTTTGCTGAACATCTTGGCTACCGGCCAGGGGCAGGCATCGGCGGCACGGGCCGCCGATGCGGGAGCCTCATTCTAGGCAGAGCGACCGAGGGCAGCCAGGGCGGCGTCCAGGGATTCACGCTGCTGGCGTTGGTACAGCGCCATCTCGTCGAGCACCGGCGCGCCCAGGGCGGCTTCGAAGGCCACGCGATTGCCGCCGCTCTCGTATTCGCGCTGGCTGCCAGCACCCAGGTTGGACTGGAAGATGCCGGCGGCGCTGACTGGCAGGAAATCTTCGTAGGTGATGGGATCGGCGATCAAGTGGCCGGCGGCGATCAGGGCTTCGGGATCGGTGGTATCGACACCTGGGCGACTGCCCGTGCCGACGCGGTAGCGGAACCAGGCCAGGCCCTGGCGGCGCAGTTCGTCCCAGTCGTCCGGCAGAGCCTCGAACACCTGCGTCAGCACGCTGGCGTAGTCGCTACCGGCGACCTTGCTGCGCTGGCGGACCTCCTGCAGCAGTTCGTCGTAGCGCTGCCGGCCGGCCGGGGTAAGGGCCACGCCACGCTGTTCGATCTCGCCGAAGCGCGCGGTATGGGAGCCCTGGACGTCGCCCTGGAACAGGATGGGCTCTTCCAGCGCCTTGAAGCTGGTCTGGCGCAGCAGGATGGGGCACTGGCGACGCGGCGGACCTTCGATGGTTTCCTTGGGCGCGATGTCGCGGGCGGGCATCCTGGCCTGGACGGCGTCGATGTCGAGGGTGCGCGGGGTCAGGTGGTTGATGTGTGGCCCCTTGAAGCAGACCACGTCGGCGATCAGCCGATGGGCATCGTGCAGCCGCTGGTAG
>Ga0157368_1000940_pt1 | contig 12954 bp, 8 predicted proteins | sample AttbisABBM3_FD_113146 | JGI IMG/M metagenome (GOLD analysis project Ga0157368, IMG submission 113146) | Fungus gardens microbial communities from leaf cutter ant in Botucatu, State of São Paulo, Brazil - Atta bisphaerica ABBM3 | ecosystem: Host-associated > Fungi > Mycelium > Unclassified ...
CTGTCACATCTGTCACATCAGATGGTGTGGTCACAACATTGATCATGAGACTTAAGAAAAGAAAGTAGAAGGTCTTGGAACAAAGTGATGTCATACAACATGGATACCATATGTTGGCCTCATGCTTGACACATGGTCATTTAGGGTAGGGTGTACAGTACCTAGCACAGACCATCTGTAGGAGTATATAAGATAGACTATTTTGTAAAGAGCTCTCTATCGAGTTCTCTTGTGTCTTCTCTAATACAAGAGTTTGACCTTTATCCCACTCTAAGGATTTAAGGTTATAACACCACACTATCTAGCAATGTTTGAGATTACTACATTGAAGTTCCTAACCATCTAGCTCTATTATTTTTGTAGTTAGACTACCAAATATTCTACTTAATATTCTGCTTGATTAGAATGAACTCTTGGATATTTGGAGTAGCTGTCACCTCTGAAAAACTGCATCCTGTTCTCTTAGAATTTCTCTCAAGGTGAGTCATGTATTTGATGGTCTTAAACAATATTACTTAAGATTCTCCTAAAGATTGCAAACTTTGCTAAACTTTGCAGACTTTATCTAGTTGTCCTAATAACTGGGTTATGGTTGGCTTAGCATTGTTCTGCTCTCTTACAATAGACTGTAGGATATTTATAATAGTAACTACCTTTGTGTTACAATCACTATCTCATGTTTAACAGATGTTTGCCTCATATATAATATAACTTGGACATATATAGGATTTATTTTATCTCTTGACTCATAACTGCTGTATTTTGTGTATTCCTCATATTGTATTAGTCAGTACTTTATATAGTAGTAGAGGCTTCTACATGTTTTTTTTATATTTTTCTTAAAAATGTCTTTTCTTTTCTCATGGTCATTATGTATATATATTTCACCAATTAATCATCTCTCCTCTCTTACTCAACTCTTTGCCTAAGTTGCAACCTAAGTCAAGCTTATGTCATATTCCAAACTCCGAAACATGTCTAAGACATATCTAACTTCAATACAATATCAAATTCCCATAGTTATTTGATACTTTATAATAGACTTAATTTCATCAAAAGTCCATAGTTATTTGGCTTGAATTGAGTCAAAATCTGCAGTCATCTTTATCTGTTTCTGTTGTTTAATTATCTATTTCATTACTGAAACTCGCTCAGAGATCTGTTTTAACTGCTCCATTTATTATTTTATATATTTAATGCTAGTGATCACTCTGTAATAGCTAGTCTAATAATTGACTAAAGTTGACACTAAATCTCCAGTGTTAATGGTGACATGCTTTACTTCTCTCTTTATAACTCCTTATAAGACTATTTTCTAAAATTGTGACCACACAGCTCATAGAAGGCATAACACATAAGTTGAGGCCAAGGTCATTCCAATAAGTCTGCATTACTAAGCTCATCACATGGAGTTTCTACATTCTGTGCATGTCTGAGCCAACTCTATAGACTTTCACCTTCAAGTGTGAACTATGCCTAACAGCTTAAAATTATAACACTTTGAGAAACCTTATCTTGTTCTCTTAGATTTTTCTGAAGGTAGGTTGCATTTGATTATTAGCTACTATAATATAACTTAGGTTTTTCTGAAGACATAAAATTCTACATAACCCTATGGACTTTGTTTAGTTGCTTTAACACCTTTCTATTAATAGAGTTATAATTTAGTTCTAAATCACTGTCTGCAGTCTGTAACAAAGTTTGACTATAATGATATGTGAATTAGTATAGCTAGCCTCTAATATGAGAGATTGGAGCTTGTCTAGGTAATCCTTCACTGTGTGGCTTCCTTAGTAATAGATGGTCTCTTCTAACTTGTTGACAGCTTCAGAAAAACCTAAGATTATATTATAGCAACTAGTAATCAAATAACACTTACCTTTAGAAAAACTTAAGAGAATAGAATAAGGTTTTCCAAAGATAGCTAATGTCCTAAATACTCTACTATTCATTGCAATTTAGTAAAAAAAATACTGAGCCAACATCAGAATAATGGTATATAGAAATCTAGGTCAAAGTATTTAGAACATTATTCAAAAATACAGAATGTATTTGATAATAATAGAGAGACAGTGAACAATGATTTAAAAGATCTTCTAAAAGTATGGGATACAAGCATAGAACTTGAGATTGATAGTAACAAAGTTCATGAATACTATAACATAAAGAAGTCTATAGTGAAGTCTATAAGGAATAGGATTGAGAGAGCTTTCTGAGCTAAACACAATAAGAAGTTGGATCTCCTTACATACACCAGTATAAGCCTTAAGAGCTTCTATATGTTTGAATGATGCTTTTCAACAAAACTTTGATTAATGAAAATTTCCACAGTATTAAAGTTGTAAGAGAACTGTTAGAGTTATGAACATTGAACTTGGTTTTCTTTTCTTTCTTTCTTATTTTTCCTGACCATTTTCATTTTCATTTCATTTTTACTTTTCTTTATCTTAGACTCAGATGAAGGAGTGTGATGTGATGTTACAAAGTGATGAAATGTGTGACACAAAGAAGGTTATAGAAGATTCTGGAATAAATAACATCATATACCATAGCAATAATATGTTGGTCTTATAAAAAGTGCATGAACTTTAGAATAGGTTCATTGTAGTTGTAGTATGCACACAGACCATGGTCTATAGTATATAAGATAGACTATATTGTACTTAAAACTCTATTAAGTTCTCTTGTATTACTCAATATAAGAGTGTACTTTTATTCTATCTCTGAGACTTAAGTCATAACAGAAATCTAACTTTTCTGTGCTCAGCCAAGCAATCTCATTCTTTATGGACTTTATAACAGACTTCTCTGCTCTTTAATACTATAAAACTCCACTATAGAATCCATAGACTTTGTTACCATTAATCTTAAACTCACTATTCCTTTATTACTATCAAATATCTCCAGTCTTTTTGGGTAATATTCTAGAGACTTTAACTCAGGTTTTTGATTATCTGCATGCTATCATTCTAAACATTATTCAGCTAGATTGTAATAGACCATAGAGTATTTATAATAGTAGATACCTGCAGAAAACCTCATTCTATTCTCTTAGGTTTTCCTGAAGATAAGTTGTATTCAATTAGTGTTTTGATAATATATACTTAGGATTTCCTAAAGATATAATCCTATATAACTTCATAGACTTTGTTTAGTTGCTCTAACAGAAGTCTACTAGAGCATATACAGAGATTGATTCAGTAGTATTGGTAGTTTTCAGAGAGATAGAGAGATATAGGAAAGCTTTGCAGATATTAAGAGTATTAATAGTAGAATATTAAAGAAGTCTTCTTTCCTACTTAAGACACTTAGTAAGGGTTGCAGAGCTTATAGGAGGGTAGATAAACAGGTGCATCAGAGAGGTTACTATCATCTTTAGTATATTCTTCTATTTTGAGTATAGTGAATTTATTTACCAGTGGTTGGAGCATACAAATTACTAACTGCTCTATGCAAAATTCTGCTCATTTCTAATACTATTAGTATTGTCTAAGTCTACAGATTCTAGCTATTGACAAATCTCAATATCTTTTAATGTATTCAGGTCTTTTATGAGCTTCTTTTATTACTTAGCACTAGATGTCTTCTTATTTTTATTTCATTTATTTTCTTATTTTGGAATCTAAAGTTAGGATTTAGCATGATATTATATGTTACTGTTATAATTGTCACAAGTTGGTCATAGTCACATGATCATGTGATATATGAAAGAATATAGAAGGCTCTAGAAAAATAATATTATATAACATGTTAACAATATGTTAATCTTATATAATATATATAGTTTTTAGGGTAGGTTAGTAATAGTCTTGTACAGACCACTAGCTAGCATATATAAGATAGACACTCTGTACTGGGAACTCTATTAAGTTTTCTTTATGTTAACCTAATATAAGATTTATTTTTTGCTTTTATACTTGAGCCTAAATTATAATATCCAAACTATATAGTTCAGATCCTTATAATGGTAATATTCTATGGCTGACATGGTGTAGATTTTTCTAATGGTATCTATGTCCATAAAGATATCTAAAGAAAGTATCAGTGGTAACTAGTATAAGAGTACTGAGATAATAGAGATCTGATGTGAGAGAAAGATGAATAAGGACTTTTGTAAAGTTGAGAAGGAGCATAGGAATAATCTGCTGAGTAGACTAAAATACTTTATTCACTTGCCTGGCTTGATCTATTTGGTGTACAGTATCAAACCAGATAGAGAGGTTTATATTTTTTAGTCTTTTTACTAGTAGGATTATAATCTGATTATAGACTGCCATTCAAAGTTGATGGTGGAATTTGATCACTATAGTATATAGGTTTGTACAGCTAGCTTCTGAGATTAGGGTTTAAAACTCATCTAAATAATCTTCTATTATATAGCTTCCTTAGTAATATATAGTTCTTTCAAGTTAGTTAACCACTTCTATAGTAGTGTTAATTAGAAAGAAATAGATGTAAAAGAGTTTCTCAAATTCTGGCTATATGGTAATAGTAAATGTTTCTATGCTAGACTCTTCTTAGAATAGGCTTCTGAACTACTTTATAGCTTAACCACTTCTAAAGAATAATAGAGCCTACAGAGTCTTGTTCTGATTGTAGGTAAATTGGTCTATGAACAACTGGATATATAGAAAGCATATGTTGAGAAAAGCTTGGCCTATTCAACAGTTACTACCAAACTCCATAAGAAGGATATATTAGGTCTAGGATAACATAAAGAAATATCAAGTACAGGAGTGTTAATAGGAAATAGAGTCTCAAAGATAATAACAGAAAGAGTACTCCTATAGATGGGGACTGGATTAAATACTAAGTTTTGCAGGTTCCAGAGCTGGCTTATGAAACTAGTGAGAATATTGTTAGTGTTATATTCTGAGGTGCACTGGTACTCAGCTACTTTTCTTAGATAGTACTGAAGGAGGCCTAAGACTTCATCAGTGTTAATAAAGTTTATAGAGTGATCATTCAGAGTAGTTATTATTTGAAAAGTAAGAAATAGGAAGAAAGGTTAAGACATGAGGGTGGAAAATTCCAAGACTGCTAGATCTATTAATATCTCAAGATCCTGAGAAGAGAATTCTGTTTTGCTCTTAGGATAACTAGCAAAGTCTATAGAGTTTAGCAAAGTTTACAATCTCTAGAAATATTTTCAGTATATTGTCTAAATTAATTACAAGTAGCACTTATCTCTAGAAAGGTTCTAAGAGAACAGAGTGAGAGCTTCTGAAGCTATCCTAAATACTAATAAAGCACATTTCAATCTAGTAGAACAGTGCTGATATAACTAAAGAATAATTGTGTCCAGATAGTCAAGAATTAGTATACAAAACAATGAGGCTTAATAGCAGGAAGCAGCAGTATTGATTTGATAAGTTTCATGGGGTCTAGCATGGTTAACTTGAAAATCTCTGCAAGATTTAGTAGTATTCAGAAGCAGCTAGCTAATAGAGAGCAAAAACTCCATGAGGTTTGATATGGACATCAGTAATATTTGAGTGTTGGAATTTTGTAAGTGAGTTAGTTTACTTACAGAAAAGACAAAATTCTTGTATTATATGACAGGTTGTTAAAAATGATGTATCTTGTAGTAATTACAGAAAATACAATAGAATTTGTGAAAATGTTAAGAAAGATACAGGAGAAAGTGGAGGCTGTACTAAGAAAAATACAGAAGGAAATACAAAGGCATATAGATAGGGGGCAGAAGAAGAAGGAGGAAAAAATAGAAGAAGAATGACAAAGTAATATTGAATACTAAGTCCTTAGTATTCAAAGAGAGGCTAATAAGAAAGTTAACAGAACAATATATTGGCCTTTATATGATAGAAAAAGTTATGTCAGCTAATGTAGTAAAGCTGAAGCTACTAGCCTTAATAAGAATTCACCTAGTGGTAAATGTTAGCAGGATAGTAAGATATAGAGAACCAGTCAAGAGGCAAAGAATGAAAGAACTAAAGCTAGTGACAGTGAACAGAAAAAAAGAGTGGGAAGTGGAGAAAATCCTTAACAAGAGAATAGTGTGAGGATGTGTGAAGTACTTGGTTAGATAGAAGAGCTTTACAGTAGAGCACAATATCTGGGAAAAGAAAGTGGACTTGAAAAATGCAAAAAAGGAGACTAAGTGCAGAAGTTAGAAGACAAGAAAAGATAGATAGAGTGGAATATATAGATTCCAGAAAAGAAGAACTGCCAGGAAAGTATATAGCAAAGATATTGTATGAGTAGGATAATAGGAGATTTAAAGCAGAATATCTAAGAAAGTTGGAGAGAAACTTACAGAAGTAGAAGTCTATTTCTTTTGAAGAGAAATCTTGAAGGGAGAGTGATGTCAGAAATCTTCAGAGTGAACTTGATCATTTTCTATTTTTCTGGTCTTTTAACATTGATTTTCCAATTTCTCTTTTATATTTTAGTTTTCTTATTTCTTTCTTTGAACTTAGCTAAGAGGTGTGACATCACATATGTCACAGTTACATACAGTCATATGACTTAGTAGAACACCATAAAACTGCTAGAAATTAGTCATAGCTTTCATATAAATTAAATATATATATAAATTAACTCTCAAATAGATGACATTTGAACAACTCATTATGAATGCTATACATTATTACTTAATCATACTATAGTGATCACAGTAATAGTGATCACAGTATAAATATAAATAAGCAGAATAGTTATTTAACATAGTCTATATACTGCTTATACATATTTTACATATATTATTCTTTTTATAGAATTAGATTACTAAATAAGATGTATTAATCCCAGTAAATATTCTATTATCAACTAGTTTTAAGTTATATTAATGACTAATCTGACCTACTTCAAATAGTAGTTATCCTATTGATTTCCATCACTTTATATAGTCAAAGTAATTCTAAATATGAAGTATCTTGAATTTAGCCATATCAAAGGAATATACTATCATTAAGACAGAGCTACCTCACCATCCAAGTATTCAAAACTATGAAAGAGGTATAAGTTAATTATGGCAGAAAGATGTTTGAGGTTTGAGACTACCACTATAGTTAGTTTACTCAGTGGAGCCATTATTCTAAAGATCTAAAAGTAATATGAATATTGAACCAAATTATACAGTTGAATCTCATGTTAGCCTAGAACATTACTTCACTACTATAGTAATGAGCAGAGATATTCAATGATGCATACACCAAGTTATGTTATGACTCAAAGACCTTAGAGTAGGTCAATGAATAGAACCATATATTGGGTTAACACAAGAGAACTCGATAGAGAGCTCTGTACAAGATAGTCTACCTTATATACTAAAGCTACATAGTCCATGCTAATTACTTCTAGCCTACTCTAAACAGCTATGTGTTAGCCTTAAGGTTAATATGTGTTATACACATTATATGTATATGACATTATCTTTTCCAGAATCTTCTACATCCTTCCATGAATCATGTGACCTGTGACCATTACTGTGACCATGTTATCTGATGTGTGATAGCATGATCTCATCACTCTAACCCTAACCCTAAGTTCTAAAAATAGAAAAATAAAAATAAAAATAAAAATGAGAAAAGGAAATGAAAATAAATAGAGTCTACTGCTTTCAACTTTGACAAGTTATGCATGACCTATCTCTTGAGAGTGTTGTACAACACTTCTGCAATATAAAGTATCTCTAAAGATCTACCCTTTTTATTTCCAAAATTTAATTAATATATTAATGCATTATACCTTAATGAAATTAAACAAGGATGTAGTTATGTCTAGATTTGTCATTTCTATCATCCAATAGCACATTTGAATATTAATATCCAAGGCTATTGGAATCAAGATCAATAAGATTATTAAAGAGAGTAGTAGATACAATAGATCATAACCTAGTTTGGAAAGAGATTATGTTGATATGCTGGGTACAAGATTGGATCAAATTTGAGCACAACAGTGTTCTTTTTTTCATGAGAATTAGGGATAGCTTACTCTCTCAGTAAACAAATATATGCTGACCTCTGATATGTGATTTCACTCTATGTCCACACAGTTCTAGCTATTACTGGTTAAGATCAAGATAATGTTTGTAGTTTGTTACTAGACTGGTTGCATCGATATTAGAAATTAGATATCCTACCCTAGCATAGGAGCCTACCAGGTGTCTGAGTAAGTCTAAATCAATTTTTTTCCTGAAAAAACTGGCTCATATCTGTTGTAAGATTATTGATATCTAAGCATAATCAGTATGTCCTGAATTTCAATAAGGGATGAATCATAAACTATCAATCTTGCTTATAGGACTTTCAAAGATTGTCTGACAAATCTTCCAATGCCTAAGGCATGTGACTGCAAAGTAAACCTGACTGTTAATTATTTAAAGAAAACTAACAGTTCAACCCATAACAAAATATCAATATCTTCCTTTATTTATTAGAGTCATGAATAGTAAGACATGCTTCTTTCTTTTTTACCACCATCTTGTATAGTAATGTATGGTAACATCTATAAGAGAATCAGCAAATATATTGAATCCTTTTACTCTAAAAGCCCATAACAACCTATGTGACTTTTCCAAATGGTATACAATAGATATGGAAACCAGTTTTTCTAGAGGTTATACAACTTCTCCCAGCTCCAACAGTTCTAAGAAAACATCTGTTAATTCCATTACTTCATCCATAAGTTATGTGGATTAAGTACAAGCTCAAGCTAATAATATGACTTGAGCTAAACAAGTTGAAAACAGAGAAAGCAAAGTCTCTCTCTATCCTATGCAACTTTGAAACATCAGATACTACAAGTGTGGGGCCTGCAGTTGAGCCTACATATGTACATGCAGTGGAAATGAATTATGAAAATACATCTCAAGGTCTAGACCCTTGAGTGATTCCATACCAGGCCAATCAATCTGTGGACCCACAATTATGGAATGGTAATTTTTGCCCCATTTCCCTATTTGAGGTAGATGAGTACTTAAAAGATTTTTTCAGGTTGGCAGCATTTATCAAACAATGTCCATTAGAAAACAGAATAGCCAAGAATATACTGCAAATTACAGAATTTATGTTTGCAGCTTGGGGATTTTTGTCTGCAACATATAAGTCTGGATAGAACAAACTTACTGCTAATAAGGAGAACATGTCTTTTAGACAATGTGTATCTTTGTAGTTGAAAAAGGTATCTATTAAGAACACTACTATTCAAGAACACTACCATTGATAAACTGGCAAAGAAAAAGTAAGCTAATGTCTTGTGAGTTCCTCTACCTATTCCCCTTAGACTGAGCAAAAGCATTTTGGCTAAATCTAAGTTCTTCAAAAAAAAACTAGTCATCAAATTCAGCTTCTAATGCCAACAACCAATCATACATATAAGTCTCCAAAGATAACATCAAGGAGATCATCAAAATTAAAGATACTTTCTCTAAGATCTTGTCCAACAAGATCATGGAAATATATAACATGATGAACAACACAAACTAGAAAAGTAAATTCAAGATCAATATAATGATTAAAGGCCCATCAAGGAAACAAATCATTATTTCTATGAATACAAATAATGTTGAGAGAGTCATCATGCAAGCTAATGCATATGTTGCTAACATTAACAGAACATTTAAAGGGTGAAATCTGATAACAGAGAAGTTGTTATTACAACCAACAAGATAGCTACCTCCTTGGATTTAAGCATAGTGGAGAAATACATGAAGAAACTAAATAATGTTGATTTAAACAATATCATGAGCCCAAGGCTTTCACAATCAAAGTCATATCTTAAGATTTTAGGTATCCCATATTTCATTAAAGATACTAATATCTCTGTCTCATCAGATATTATCAAAAGAATGATCAAGAGAGTGTTCATATTTTTGATAATATGGTTTTAGTTTTCCACCCTTGTATAATCAAAGCCTCTCCCAAATATGATATAGCTTTGGTATGGGTTAACATTTGAAGTTCACAAACTGGAATGAAAGCGAAATGCCTTATTAATAGATGCTTCAATGTAGAATGTCATATTGCTACAATCAGAGAAATGAACATGAATCTGGGTGTTTCTCAGTGCAAGAACTGCTAGAAGTAGGGTTATACCATATATGCATGTTGCATGTATGGATCAAAATATCAAAAATACAATAGTCTGTATAAACTCAAATATTACAGAGATATGGCATGATATTGCAAAGCCAATTTCAAGACAAATTCTTCAAGGCTTGAAACAAAGAAAAAGAAACTCTGTACTCATTATTTCAAATGTGTTAACTGCAAGGACAATCATAACAACTGTCTATTTTAGAAATGCAGATTTAACTGGGACTGGCACAACAAGAAATTACAAGAGCTCCAAGAAATCAGAGTAAACTTGATTTACTCAGCCATGGATAGGATAAGACTATGACTTTATAATTCCTAAAAGAATTTTCACAGAATATTCATAAGAACAGACTTCTTACTGACATTATATTAGAAAACAACAAAAATTTCAACATTATTTTTTATTTAAGAACCTTTCTAGATGATCATATCTGAAGAATGAAAAGTGATTGTAAGAGCTTCCCATCATCCATTGTGGACATTGTTTACAAAATTACTACATATTGAGAATAAGTATCTAAGAGTCACTTATATCAATATTAAGCTGTTAAAATTATGTTTCTCATTTGAAAAAGACATTTTCAACTATAAGGACATTGATTCCATTTTCTTTTTTAATCAAGATGTCATGTGTTTCATTATTAATGTTTATTCAGATAACCAACAATCTACCTTAAAGTATTTAAAGGATACCAAGGTGAACTTAAATAATGTTTAATTATGACAGTAGATTTCAACATTAGAGACAATGATTGGGACCCTTCTTATCCATATCATTCAATACATGCAGATACTCTTAGGGAAATAGCTGACAGTTTTAATCTAGAACTATCATCATCTGTAAATCAATACCTATCTGATACATGGATAATTCTTAGGAATAAAATTTAGTTCTAGATCTAATATTTCTTCATACAAATACAGAAGAATTTAACAATCATATGATCTCACTGGATTTATGAAGCCTATCAGATTACACCCCATTATCAATCTGTATTATTATTAAGGAAAAATACATTTAGAAAAAGAAGCAAGCTATTGTCAAGAATAGTGAAGAAGAAAGAGAGTTTGTTAATGAGCTAAGGAACAGAATAAGTCATATCAGCACATCAAATACCAGCAATTAAGAAACACTTGAAGAATGAACTCAAGAGTTCACTTCTACTGCAGAGGAACTTTGGCATAAGTATTCCAAAAATGTCAATATCACTAAATGTTTTAAGGCATGGTGGAACAAGGAGTGTAACAAAGATCTAGGAGAAGATTTGACTAGATCAAATACAAGAGAACAGTCAAAACAGCTAATTGAATTTCCTTTGACAACAGAATCTAAGAAATCACATTGACCAATATAATAATTTGGATGAATTGTGGCAAGTTCTGCATTAATCCTACAATACAGCTCAAGAAAGACTGATCAATATTCATCTTTTGGACAAAGTTCCATCATATCAACAAGCAGAATGGCCTCCATTTTCTGTTGTCAAGTTTGTTAATGCTATTAGATGAACTACTACAGGTCCTAACCATGTCTTCTGGAGATATCTCAAAGTATTAGTTGGTAATAATAAATGCATTGTTAACATTGTCAACATAGCAAACTCACACATCAACTTTGGATACTGGCCTTTACATTTCAAGAAGTCAATGTCAATTATCATTCTGAAGTCTAACAAGACATCATATGATAATCTCAAAATATTTCAACCTATCATTCTTCTTAATATATTAGGAAAGCTCATTGAAAAGGTCATAAGTGATAGACTTCAAGTCTACTCCATTGCTTCAAACTTTATCCATCTGAATTAAATGGGGGATATCAAACAATGGTCAGTGACAGATACCAGTATTTATCTCATATCTTATACAAGCAGGATGGATCAAAGATTTTCACATGAGTACTCTTACATTTAATATCATGCAATTTTTCCTTTTTTTCAATCATCAACTTCTTCTAATAATTTTAAGCAAAGTAGATTTCAATTCCTATATTTCCAATTTCTTTTCTAGTTATTTAATTAACAGACAGACTCAATATATTTGGAACAGTTTCATTTCTCTCTTTTTCAAAGCTGGTGTAGGTGTGAATTAGGAATTTACACTTTTGCCTACTCTCTCAGCTCTTTATATTGTGCCCATTTTTGAAAAAAGATCAAAAATCTCTTAACTCCTATTTCAGTTCTAATTTTTTCATTTGTTGATGATAGACTTTTTGTTTCTCAAGAGAAGAGTTACAAAAAATCTAACACAAATCTTTTCTATAGTTATAATATCATCTCATCCTTATTTAGTCAGTTCAGTCTAGTTATTGAGCATAACAAATTGGAAGTGTTTCACTTCTTAAGATTGACAAAGAATATCAACCCATCTTCTCTAGATTTATGTTCTTTAGGAGGTCCCATTCTTTATCCAAAAGATATGTGATGCTATTTGAAATTCTTCTTTGACAAGAAGCTCTCATTTTGTCAACACATTCATTACTATTCTAACAAAGCCTTGTCCATGATCAAGAGTATGAAAATGTTAGACAATTTTACAAGAGAATTATCTCTGATACACAAATGACTACTCTATAAAATATGTGCCCTTCCCATTGCTTTTTCAGCTTTAATATTTCAAAGGAGTACTACTTTATCAACTGCTCAAGAAATTAAAGAAAATACAGACAAAAGCAGCTTTATAGATCACAGGAATATTTTGTATCTCACCAACATGAAGAGTAGAGGCTATAACTAGTCTCATTTTTATCTATTTCCATCTCAATAAGATTATTGTCAAGTTCACAAATGGTGGACTTAGCTTTTCTATTTCACTCTTCATTTTTATTTTCATTTCTGTTTTATTTTTCCATTTTTCTATTTTTAGAACAACTAGGGTTAGAATAGATCAGTCA
>Ga0157368_1000941_pt1 | contig 12946 bp, 7 predicted proteins | sample AttbisABBM3_FD_113146 | JGI IMG/M metagenome (GOLD analysis project Ga0157368, IMG submission 113146) | Fungus gardens microbial communities from leaf cutter ant in Botucatu, State of São Paulo, Brazil - Atta bisphaerica ABBM3 | ecosystem: Host-associated > Fungi > Mycelium > Unclassified ...
AGCCTGATACTATTATATCTATATTTTATATTATTCATATATATATATCTTTCTTATTTCTTATGATTATTAGATATATATAGTTATAGATATAGTTCTGTATTCTTGACTTACTAATTGATTATTCCTTTCTTTATTACTCAAGCCTTTGTCTAAGTTACAATCTGAGCCAAGCTTAGGATCATAATATTTGGTAAAGTCAGGATTTTCAAAACTTCTTTCTCTAACCATTACTATGGTTAACTCAAAAAGTCCAAATAAATCAATATAAAATCCTACACTCCTTTATAGTCTCCAGGATAGCCCTCAATATGTTTGTAAGTCTCCAGACTCATCTAATTTGCTCTCCAAAGCCAGTTCTAGAGCTAGCAAATAAGTTTAGTTAAGAAAGAAACTTCAAACTCATTGCACTACAAAGTGCTTCTCAAGGAGTATCTCTGTCTCTTTTATCTCTAGAAATGCCTCTCCTGAGTCCTTAGCTTTATTTTTTTTGGAAGAAAGTGAAGAGAAGGATATAAATTCAGACTCTAAGATACCTATTGCTCCAAGGATGACTATAGACAAACTCTTCTCTAAGAAAGTATTCTCTTTTAAGCTTTTTGTTGCTTTTTCTGCCTCATCTTCTGAAGAAAAAGTATCTATTATGTGCTAGAATGATCAGATATCCACTGAAAAGGGCAGAGACTTGGTTTCTGGAGTAGAAACTATCTCTAAAAGTACCCAAAGATCTTAAGCCTCTATACTTGGACTATTTAGTATGATCCATGAATTAGCTAAGTCATCCTTTTAATTAGAAGATGGCAATATTGCTTATGATACTGAGCTGTAAGATAGTGACTACTATATAGTGTTACTGTCTGATTATGCTAGGCATCTTAAGGCTGATGCTAAGATACTTTCTTTATCTCTTGAGTGTTTTATATACTTGATAAAAAAGCACCCTCTTAGAGAATATTCTATTGATAAATTCTCTACTATTTTGGGAGTTGGCCCTTATATCTGGAATCTGCTCCAAACTATTTCTAAAGCTGATTGGAATCACTTTAAGGTCTCATCTCAGCCTGATGCTCCTATTCTTGTGGAAGCTATAAGAATTATTTATAATCTAGATCTTGTTCCAATATTTTCTTCTGATGCTGAGGTAACTGTTAATATAATAGAGGCTGAAGATGTTACTTTAACTCTTGTTGCTAACAAAAAGTACAAGGAAAAGAACAAAGTTCCTTTTCTCTCTTCTATATCTTTCTTTGACTCTAAGAGCAAAGTATGATTCATTTTATAAGCTCTTCCTCTTTCTAAGATTGTAACAACTCATCTAGTCTTAAAACCACTGACAACTTGTTCTAGCTCAACTATGACATTTAGTCTGACTATAATGATCTCTAAAACTATTGGGCCCAAAATGGCATATTTTCTTGTTCTCTTGGCTTCTAAGCCTAAGCCTAAGATCAAATCATTTGCTCAGACTGCAAAAGCCAACATTACTCAGCAAGCTTCAAGATTTGCTCCTACTTCATCTCATAAGGACTTTCTATACTTGTTACAGCTTAAGGAGATATTTTCTAACTCAAGCTTACAATTATTTATACTAGGCCAGCTTAGATAATATAAGTGCTTTTCAAGGAAGTATCAGTTGTCCCAACATCTTAAGGATACTTAGAATATTAATTCATAGGCCCACCAGACATCAGATCATGATCTCATTTAATTCTCTCACTATGAAGATTGTTATAGTTAATACTGCTGCTGAAGTTAAGTTCTATAACAAGGACTTAGTTAAAACTTACTCTAAACTCACAGTAGAGTCTGTTTACAAGATATAGGATGATATGTCTATATCTACCAACTCTGTTGCTTTGGTAACAGGACTAGAAGTAATTATATAGTAGCAGAAGAAGACTGCTAATCTTAGTAAGACTACTAAGATAGAGCTTTGCTTACCTCAGTCTAAATTAATTTTGAAGATTTTAGATGTTCCCTACTGGGATACTAATACTTTACTAATTACTTCTACATAAGTAGCAGCAGCTTTTTTTAGCTCTTTTTTTTTTCAAGAATATCATATTAGTATTTATATTTTACATTATAAAGGCACTTTCTAACTCTGATATGTTAGTGATCTAGATTGCTATCTGGAACTCCCAGAGAAGCTCTAAGTGTCAGAGTGAAAGATGATAGACTTTGTTTGTTTATTTATTTCTCTTTTATTTTACTTTTATTTATTGGCAACTTAGAGTTAGGGTTTAGCATGATGTTATATATAACAGAAGTGTGACAACTATCACAAGGTAATTACACATGTCATATTCACAGTCACATAATCATATGACATATCAAAGGTTATATAAGATTCTGGAACAATAATATCATATAGCATGTTTAGTATATGTTAATTTTGTATACAATATATGATTTTTAAGATAGATTAGATATAGTTGTGAGTTGACCATCAACCTAGTATATATAAGGTAGATACTTTGTACTAGGAATTCTATTAAGTTCTCTTATGTTGATCTAATACAAAAGATTTTATCTTAACTTTGAAACTTAAGTTATAATACTAAGAACAAGATTCTTATTAATCACTTATTTAACTTTGGATGACATACTATTACAATCTGAGAGACTGCTATGTACTCTAAGATTGCTCAGTGTTGCAATTTTCAGTACTAGAGATATTTAGTATATATTTATCATACTTAAGGAGCTAAATGTTGTAATTTATATAGAGTAGATAATAGACTCTTGGCTTAGTATTACAAGACCAATTCCAAGTCTCACCCTTCTAGGGAGGCCACTACAGCTAGTGTACCTTATTCTCACTATTAGGTCTAAATATTAAGACAAACCTCTAGGAGTTAGTCTGTATATTTCTAATCTATTCTAAAACTATAACTAAGTTTTTCTAGTAGTTTCTATGGTGTTCTACTAAGTTATATGACTGTGTGATAGTGACAGTGATATCACACCCCTTAGCTAAGTTCAAAGAAAGAAATAAGAAAACTAAACTATAAAAGAAAAGAAAAATCATAAAAGACCAGAAAAATAGAAAATGTCTAAGTCTACTCAGAAGACTTCTAACACTTACACTTTCAAGTGTTGAAACTGTAAAATAAACTATGCTGCTAATAACAATTAGTATTTACTCTAACACTATTACTTTGACAAGCAGTAGTATACTAATAAGACTGCTGAGATATACTGTACTCTGGATGAGCTAACTACAGTATGATAACTGGCCCTAGTAGTAGTAGTCAATAAATAGCCTTCTTAAAATACAAAAGAACTTATATAATATTCTCCTTATCTAGAAACCTTTCTGGAGCATTATTTGTTTTGCACTATTTACTACAACCTCTAGAGGAGATGAAGTTGGTACTTCCATTTATCCAGATTAGACCCAAGTAGTCCAATTTCTACAGAACTCTGAGCAGATGCCCAAAGTTATATGTTTTATTTATTCTAGACTGTCCAGACTTTGCTTTGCTCTCAAGAGAGCCAGAGTTAACCACAGAGACATTTAGCTTCTGTTCTTCTTTAATAAAGACAGATGTCAGTTTCTCATGAATGTTTACTTTAACAGTCTTCATACTGTTATATACTTCTTATCTAATCAATATTCCCAACTTGTTATATATAAGAGGGAATTTGAATATCAGAGATGCTAAATAAGACCTATTTGTTTCTTCACATTCTATAACTGGCCAGATTTTGAGAAACTTAGCAGACTCTTATAGTCTTATATACTTTATTCCAGTTTTTTCTGCCTCTAGTTATTATTTGGACATTCAAGATCATACTAACTGTCATATGCCAAGTCTACCCCATTCAAAAGACTATTCTTGTTATAACTTAAGACTTAAGAGTTAGAACCAAAAGTTAAACATTAGATTGGGTTAATCACAAGAGAACTAGATGGAGTTCCTAGTACAATGTATCTATCTTATATACTACCCTTGTTAGTTTTTGTTTACTACTACACCTAATCTATCCTAAAAACTATGTGTAAACCTTGAGACCAACATATATTAAATACATTGTATAACATCATCATTCTAGAAGCTTCTACTTTATTTTCTTGTAATCACATGACTGTGTGACTGTGACATCATGCTAAACCCTAACCCTAAATAAAGAGAAACAAAAATAAAAACAAAATGAAAACAAAAATAAGAAAGAAAGACAAGATAAAGTCCAACATTTACAACTCTAACAATTCTCTATAATGGTTATATCTTCTTTGGTCCCTGATGAAAGCCCATTTTCTATAATAACCTTATTTTCTGTAATACATTCTTATAGCAGTAATATAATCAAGCATAATCCACAAGTACTTTATCTTTTATAACAGAGGTACTTCTATTGAATTTGGCCTTTCACAATGGAGTTCCCTATTAACCTCTTTCAGTATTTCACTACTAAAACCTCTGAATATTATCTATTATTCTGACTTGTATATAAGACTAGTACTTATACTATAATTTACTAGTCTGATAATTAATTATTCAAGTTGAACTCAATCTCTAGTATTTATTAGCAATATATATTATCATCAGCAATCATTTTCTTTAGACTTTATTCTATCTTCTAAAGTTGCAATTACATAGTAGACAGATGGTGCTGACAGGAGTCAAGTAGAAAAGTAGTTATGTTAGAGTGCAACAAGAACTATGCAATACTAGTCCTTAACTACACACTAAATAATTCAAAAAAATGTTATCAGCCTCAGGAATCAAAAGAAGGTGTAGAAAAAATAATATAAACAAAGAATAAAACACATGAAACCTTTTTAAGAGCTCTTGTAAATGCAAAAGAATATAGTTAGGAAAGATATTAAAAGGAATATACAAGTAATATCCACTCATAAATGCTTTCTCTTATTAGTACACTCCTAAACAGTAAACCTTATACTATGTAACAAGCTCTTTTGGAAAATATAGTAAATAAATTGCAAAGCTCCTTAAAAGCCTTCAACAATATTATATATTTTAGGTGATGCATTCTGAAGGTACCTCTCAAGTTGAACCTTACAACTGAAGATACCAACTGATACTCACCTTAATACTCTTTTCCAGACTGCTAGAATTCTTTAAATCTTGTCCAAAAATGCTCACTCAATAAAATAGTAATTAAACTACTCATGAGTAGAAAAATTCAGATGATGGTTCTCTCTTTTTCTTCTCTCTACTTGTAGCTTATATATTAGTCTAAAAATACATATAGAAAATAAAGATTAAAACTATAAGGAAGATTTTTAAGATCTCATGAGTATATAGTTCTCTCTCTATGTGCAACCTAACATCAACCTGATAATCATTTCCTACTCATAAGTATTTATTATATTCTTTCTTTATTATGACTTAAGTTCAAGTAATAGAACAAAAGACAACTCTTGTATTGAGTAATATAAGCAAACTTGATAAAGTTCCAAATATAAACTAATCTATCTTATATACTACAGACCATAGTTTATATACACACAATAACTAATCTTTTCTATATTATGTGATTGTGTGACTTGTGACTGTAACATATGTAATCACCCTGTGACTTGTATTACAATAATATATGATATTACACTATACCCTTTATCTTAGTCCAAAATAAAAAAAATAAAAAATAAAAACTAAAATAAAAGAAAAAAAATTTAAAAAAATACAATAAAACCAAGTCCAATATTCACAACTCTGACATCCTTGGTTATTTCCAATAGTTATCTCTACTTATGAGTTCATTCTAGACTTTTCTGACTTCTAAATCCAATATATTTTTATCTTATTCTGTCATCTAAATATTTGTAACTATACAGATTGTGCTCAAGAGTACTTTTACTTTGTAACTAGTCTTTTATAAGTACAGTGGCATTTCTTATTCCTAAAGACCTTGTCTTCTTGAAATCTAGTTTAATTAATGGCTACTATACTATCTCTTAAGTAAGTTTCTACTCAAGAAAGTCTGAAATATTAATAGGTCTTAAGTACTTAAAAACTTGATAAGAGAATATCTTTTTACAAAAACATGTTTTCTGGTATAACATTAGAATATACATAAACATCAGGATTGACTAGTAAGAATTGTGAAAGAAATACTAAGAGAAGACTGGAATAGAAAGTAGCTTGTGAGCAGAGACAGCTAGTTGAAAATATGGGAAAGAAATAAAGTTGGTATTTGTAAGTAGGCAAAGATAGTTATATCTATTACAACTTAATATTACAGCCTTAAGCTTAGCTTAGATTGCAACTTAGACAAAGACTTAAGTAAGAGTAAAAGAATGATCAATTGGTAAAGTATAAGAATACAAGATAATATCTATAGCTATATATACCTGTTGACTATGAGGAGTACATAAGGCATTCTTGAAGGAAACAATGAGGATAATATGACAATATCTCAACTAGTACATGAAGTATTGACTAATACAACATGAGAATAAGATAAGATATAGTTTAATAACAGATTGAAGATGAACCAAACCTTAGTATATGTCTAACATGAGGTGGACACTTATATGGCATGAGATATAGATTGTAGTAGTCATAATATTAAGATATTAAGAGAGGAATCTTGTAATTGGGTTAATACAAGAAAACTTGATAAACTTTTTAGTACAAAGTATCTATCTTTATATATGCTAGGTTAATGATTTGTGTGCAACTATATTTAACTTACCTTATTATATTGATATGTTTGTATCTCTATAAATACTTATTACTATTGGATATACTATATATCATTAGAAATGGTTTAATAAACACTTTCAAGTTCAATTATGTGAATCTGTCTAGCTATTCATGAGATAATAGCCAACAAAACTTTACAGTTACTAATGGTCTGATATCTCAGTTTTTTGTTGTTACTTAGATACTTAGGTTTCTTCTGTAGCTTGAAGCACAAAATTTATATCTTTGCCTCAGTTACTCTAACAATAACTTAGTGAGTAAAGAAAATCTAGTAACTGAGATATCTGACTATTTTAAATATAGGTACTATAATTTGTTCTCTCTTTCTTCAAAATTTTGAACAACTGCTCTTATCTTATCTCTTATTCTTACTTTTGCTCTTTTCTTGTCAAATTATATAATAATATTGCTATCTTTGTAAAGTCTTTTATGAATCTTCTATAATAATTAGCCAACCATAAAAACTTTTGTATCTCTTTGATTGGTTTAGAAACTGGCCAATCCAATACTACCTTCAATTTCTCTTTTTCCATCTTTATTCCATCTAGTCTGATTACTACTTTTCAAAACTCTATTTTTATAACCTTCCATTTATATTTTTCTGGCTTTAAATATAAATCATTCTCTGCTAATCTCTTTACCACTTCTTCTACTACTTTATCATATCCTTTCTTCTCCTCTGTTTCTACTATCACATTATCAATAAAACTTGTTGCTTCTCTAGTGTTGATTAAGTCCTGTAGGATCTTATCCATTATTGTTTGGAATATCACAAGTGAGTTAGCAAGACTAAAAAAACATTACTGTTAGTTTTGAATTTAAAACCAAATCTACAAGCTTAGATTTTGCATATTATACTTTTTATAACATTAAATGAAACTTTAATTTCTGTCCAATTTTATATACTAATCCAGCCAGATCCAGTCAACACTACAGATAACATCATTTCATTTATCTATATTCTCAAACCTCATTTTCACATTGGCTACTTTTTCTTACTGAACTTTCTAACAACTATATAGAACTTCTTTCCAATATCTAAAAACTATCTAGAACCAAGGTAATTGCTTATAGTCTTTATTATATGAATACTATCTTAAGCAGAGTATATTAGTATATTAGTTATATAGTAATCCTCATTTTGAAAATCAACTGAAAATAGCACTTACTTTTAGTATTGACAGTAATATATCTTACTACTTTTGGGTGAATTATCTCCTATATTTTTCTTAAGTATCTCCTCTGAAATATGTGACCCATATGATGAATAGATATACAATACATTGTTAGAATATAAATTATATTTAGAAGAGAAAATAATTCATAAGAAAATTCTATAAGAAGTTAGATAAAGCATAAAAAATTTATTTATTATATACAAATATAGATCCAGGATGACCTAGGCTTTAGCTTATATGCTAATATCTCTATATATTATAGTAATTATAATTTGAGAAAGAAAAGTGAAACATGAGAGAAATCAAGTAGTTAGGTATAGGTATCCAATAAATTACTAACTCTAGTCAATTTTTAGGCTAAGGAGTTACAGTATAGCTGGCTGACTTAAATACTATATATAGTAACTAAGACAATATCTGAGAATTGGAGAAGTTAAATAATTACTTTGATTATACTAAAATTCTTGAATGTAGTCTGGAGTTCTATGAAGATCATGAAGAGGTTATGTGATTAGTTATGAAGTGATTGTTGATTGTCTATAGAATAGAGTCTAATTGATTTATACTAGGAGAGGTTATGTAGATTAGAAAAAAGAGAGAACTACTATCTATACTAAAAGTGAGTTGAAAGTAAGATAAGCTGTTATCTGTAATGAAAATTAGATAATCTCAGATAATCCTCAACTATAATCCTGGACTGGTATATAATGCACATAAGCTAAAGTTAAAGGTTATTTTTCATCTATATTTCATATATCATAGATAAGTAACATACTTTATTTGTCTTCTAAGTATTCACTGCAGATCTTGGTTACTAAGGTATAAACTGATGTTAAAGGCAATTCATACTTATTAGATGAATATATAGATATTATATAGAAGATGAATTGATTGGAAAATTTATTTATTGTGTGTATTAGAGTCAAAGATAGTGGACTTTAATTATTTTCAATTTCTTTCTTATTTCTATTTTCTTTTTCATTCATTTTTCATTTTAAAACCTAAGTTTAGGGTTTAATCAAAGAATCTGGAAAAAAATGATATCATTATAGCATATTTAATATATATTAACCTTAAGGCAGACATATCATATGGTTATTTAGGGTAGGCTAATTATAGTATAGCATAGACCATCAATCTAGATATATATGGTAGACAATCCTGTATAGAGTTCTCTATTGAGTTCTCTTGTGTTAACCTAATATAAGGTTCATTCTCTTAACTTGCTCTAAAGTCTTAAGTTTGTAACAGTGTGGTTATAATTTACAAAGATAAGAAAGAATGAGTATTAACAAGAAAATGAGTGTGGTACTTAATTCAAGTTGATTATTAGACTAGAAACTATACAGTGTATCTACTAGCTTTAAATACAAGTATTAAAGATTTTAAGAATAATAAGAAACCGAGTAAGTTCACATAGTGATCAATAGAATAAAGAGATAATCTTGCTACAATTCATGACTTAGTTAGTTAGTTAAAGAACCTTATATAGGGTTTATACAAGAGAACTCAATAAAGTCTCTAGCACAAAGTATCTATCTTATATATACTAGCCAATGATTTATACAAGACTATCACTAATCTACCCTAAGGCCATACATACTATATAAGATCAACATGTTATTAACATACTATATGATATCATTTTTCTAGAATCTTCTATGTTCTTTTATATATTATATGACTATATGACTATGATATGTATGATTGATATATGTTATCTTGTTATGGTGTGACAGTTGTAACAGTCATGTGTGACATCATACTATAATCCTAACTCTAAGTCTTAGATAAGAAAATCAATAAAAATGAAAATGAAAATGAGAAAGAAAATAAATAAAGTCCACTATCTTCAACTCTGACAGATCTATACTGGAAAAGAACAGTTGATTCAGAAGTATATTGACCATTACCTAAGACAGATGGCAGATATTGTTGGGTTAGTATATAACAACTGTATCTAATATTAGTGGTAAATTTTGTGACATTTTAGTTTTGCAAATATACTTCAGATTCAGATTCAAATTGAGACTTGGGCTTTGAATCAAACCAAATTTTACTTGTGTATTCCTTATACTAGCTATAAAAGAGATTGTAGTAAGTAGAGCTGAATGTCTAAACCAGAAATGTTTAAGAAGACCAACTGTTCAAGAAATAGACTGGACTAGAAAAATTATAAAGCAACTTAGAAGAGTTGGGATAGTCAGAGATGAAGTTAGCAGAAAACAAATGAAAAGTGTCAAGTCTCAACACTATTGGTCTGCTGATAGGGTTAGAGCAGTTTATCTAGACCAAGTCCTTATAAATCCAAATGTTTTTTGAATCACCATATACCATGTTCCATGTAATCAGTTATATGCATATGTATTTGATATAATCAGACATACGCAGGTGAATTGAATTGGTTCGTAACACTGTTCAACAAGAACCTGCAAAACATAGTATGACGTGAAACTTCACTACTCACGTACCACTGATCCAACACCTCAATGTCAGCTGTACTTTCAACTAGCACTCTTCCAAGATGTCGAAAATCGCTACGTCACTGTGACGACCAAACTCTCATCACTCAGTTGGCTCATCTCCTCTGCAAGATGTCGATACCATGTTCCCCATACAACCAGGACATCAATTGTCAGGCTGAGCCTGTGCAAAGCGCACGCACTACTGCGGTCCACGCTGCTTCTTGACCTCACCATTTGGATCAATGTATCCTCGAAGGGCAGTATCTCCTTCGACATGACTCTGTCTTTCTCTTCTAACGTGAGTGACAATTGAGCCAGATGAGGGAGGATGCCGACATTCTTTTCCCAATCAAGGTGGGACATCAACTCGGCTACCTCTTCTAGTTGATCGAAAAGATGGTCAAATCGGACATGTAAGTTTTCCACGGATGGGATGGAATCTAACAGGTCCACTATCCCAGCGGTGTAACTGCAGTCCAAGGTGTTCATCCTTTCCATCACGGAGAAAAACGGCTGCCACGAGTGGCGAGTGGCGGTGTCTAGGTGACCTTGCCAAAATACCTCTTGGATGGAGGGGAGGTGGATGTCGGTGATGAAGGTGGCGCTTAGAGGAATATCTCCTTCCCATCGCAAGGATCGGAGATTATGTAACGTGACTGACGCCTCCAAAGTGAATGACAATTCACTGGTTGAAACATACGGAAGGGGGTCTTGTGAGTGGAATTCGACGAGGTTTGGACACTGGGAAAGGAAATAAAGAGAGTATGGTGGGCTGAGCTTCTGCAGCGATAGTGACGTAAGCTTGTGGAGAGGAAGACAGTGTCCTATTCCGGGCAACGGCCGCGTCATCTCAATGGAACGTAGCAGGGGAGTACGGCAGAACAAACGTCCTTCCAACACTGGGTCGAAATCTTGTCCAAAAGTTAACTTGATGGTCTCGAGATGAGGAAATCCGGTGTACACTGAATGGGAAGCGACAATACTCCAGATATTGTTGTCAATGGGTCCAATATTAAGAACCCGCGTCTTGGCAGGGCATTTTGTGAAGACATCGCGTGTGAGGGATAGGAGAGGATGAATGGGGGTCAGAAAGTCGTGTTTTGTTGGCAGATGAATTGAAACAGACAGGCCCTTAGAGTTTTCGAGGTGAAGGCTGAGTAACTTCCCAACGCCGGATTGCTTGGGAGACAAGAAGATAGATGACCAGAGGGAGGGAGATTCCCAAACAACTCGCCTCCAGCGGGAGCATACAGCACCGAGGTGGAGAGGAGAGTGGACATTCTCACATATGGCGCATTCGAATATTGTAGTGAGTGTTTCAGGAGGGAGTTTGAATGATTTGTCCCTGAGAATATTCACTCTTCGTCGGAGAAGAGCTCTTTGGGTACAGAGCGCTTGTATCTCCTCGTCTATGCGGGAAGATGCGGCATCGAGAAGTGTGAGTTCCATGAGAGGTCAGAACTCATTCAGATGATAGACACTTTTAAATATCTAGGAACGTAATAAGCGCGAGCCACCCATGATCATTCATGATTGACACACACACCATCATTTACACATCTGCAATTCAAATGGGTGGGAGAAGACCGACTCATGCGAATGGGTCCCATTACTACCATGATATCACCATCCGGGGGTATCTTGGGGAACGACATTCTTGTCACGTTATGGGGAAGTCAACAATGAAATACCCGAAATGAGAGGAAGATAGTTTGCTTAGTCAGTAGATCACCTGTCATTTATAGTCTACTGGGTGATTTGTCAGAATGTGTTGTCTCTTATTTGTCACCTGTGCTCTGATTGTATCAAGTTGAAACTGAGCCAAGGGTATGTTTGATACATAACTTAGGCTAGTATTTGTTGTGAAGCCTTACAGTCTAGTGTTCAGAAAGTAAGGTTACTTAGTGACCAGACTGAGACTAAGGAACACAACACACTATATTTCTACTCTAAACACCACTGTAACCCATGCCCCCATCCTTTGAGTTTGCTTGTACATTGGGCTGTGAATTGAGCTATAACAGTATTAGTGAGAAATTATGTCAAAGTACAGTTGTAAACAATTATGTTATGAATGTAAGTTCTAAATATTGGACAAAAGCACAGATCTTGTATTGAATAACATGAGAAAACTCAATAGAATCTTTAGTACAAACTAGTTTACCTTATATACCATAAACTATGGCCCATGTATATATAAATCTACCCTACTCTGAAGCCTATGTATTAACTGCAGGACACAATAATATTATAACTTAAGACTAAAGTGTCAAGATCGAAGATTGTGGACTTAGTTTTTCTTTATTTTCTTTTCTCATTTTATTTTCCTTGATTTATTTTTTTATTTTTTCTATTTTTAGAACTCTGGGGTTAGGGGTAGAAGTGATCGGTCACACTGTCACATCTGTCACATCTGATGGTGTGGTCACAGCATTGATCATGGGACTTAAGAGAAGGAAGTAGAAGGTTCCAGAACAAAATGATGTTAGACAGCACATGTTAATCTTACACATGGTCATTTAGGGTAGAGTGCACAGTAGCTAACATGGACCATCTATAGAAGTATATAAGGTAGACTATTTTGTAAAAGAGCTCTCTATCAAGTTTTCTTGTGTCTTCTCTA
>Ga0157368_1000942_pt1 | contig 12935 bp, 10 predicted proteins | sample AttbisABBM3_FD_113146 | JGI IMG/M metagenome (GOLD analysis project Ga0157368, IMG submission 113146) | Fungus gardens microbial communities from leaf cutter ant in Botucatu, State of São Paulo, Brazil - Atta bisphaerica ABBM3 | ecosystem: Host-associated > Fungi > Mycelium > Unclassified ...
ATACCAGTGACAGGACATGGTGGAAAGTGAAAGACAACAGAGTTGGTGATAATGAACTACTGGTGGCCAGGAGTAACAATATATAGCAAAGATGTTGTATGGCTAGAATGACAGAAAGTTTGAGGAAGTTGAAGAGAAATTGGCAAAAATAGAAGTCAGTTTCTTTGAAGGAGAAACCTTGAAGAGGGGATAATGTCAGAATTAAAGACAGTGGACTCTATTTATTTTTATTTTCTTTCTTATTTCTATTCTCTTTTCTATTTATTTTCTTATTTTGGACTTAGAGTTAGAGTTTAGCATAATATCATACAAAACTGTCAAAAACTGTCACACATAACACACATCTGTCATATGTCACATGATGCTGTCACAAAGAATATCATAGAAGATTCCAGAATAATGATGTCATATCATATGTCAATAACATATAATATATTAGAATAGACTAGGTTTAATATACTATAGACCATCAGCCAAGTGTATATAAGATAGACACTTTGTAACTAGAACTCCATTGAGTTCCCTTATGTTAACCTTAATACAAGGTTCTTTTCTTGACTTCACTCTATAAGATCTTAAATTATAACATTACTTATTTTCTTCTGGTATAAATGTTATATGCCAAGTCTATCTATTCTAAAGACATGTTCCACAGTAGTGATATCTTCTTATTATCTCCAGAAAAAGCCTGTCTTCTTTTATGATAGAGATACTTCTATTGATCTTAGTCTTCAATGGCAGAATTCTCCTATTCTGGCCTCTTGTAACGATCTTAAGCTTGAGCTCAGGTTGCAACTAAGGCAAAGACTTGAGGAAGAGTAAGGGAGATATATAAGTGGTAAAGCGTAAGGATATAGGAGTGTATCTACGCTATATATACAAGTCTATAGTAAAACAATGAGGCATATATGAGAAGTACAACATGAGGAGACCACAGGGATAAAGTAAGATAACAGCACCTTCTGCATGAGGTGCTGACTGAGACTACATGCAGCACAGCCGATCACATCATCATACACTTTACCCTTGTACATGCTTTTACCAGGAGGTATCAATTGTAACACCTCTTTTAGTGTTTCAATACTGAAACCTCTGCTTATAACTGTATACTAAAACCTCCAAGCATTTTCTAATTATCTCATTATAACTTTCCTACAGATAGTTTTCTTTTCTGGGTATGTTTCTTATCTGATATATAACTATCTGGCTTATATACTGTTATAACTCAAGACTTAGTATTAAGTCAAAAGAAGAACCTTGTATAGAGTTTACATAAGACAACTCAATAAAGTTTCTAGTACAAAGTATTTATCTTAAATATACTAGACTAATAGTTTATGTATAACTACATTTAACCTACTCTAAATGCTATGTATTCTATATAAGGCCAATATATGATGATCATATTATGGTATCATTATTCTGGAATATTTTATATTCTTTTTTGTATTATGTGATAATATGTAACCACTCAGTTACTTTTGTTATGCCATGTAACAATTATGATAACTATATGTAACATCATGCTATGATTTCTTAACTTAGTCTCAATAAAGAAAATTAGAACAGAAAAATAAAGAAAAAAGAATATCTAAGAAAATGTAAACTATAAGCAATTTATCTGATTTTCAGATGTAAAAATAGAGATCTATAGAGTTACTAGAAAATCTAGCAAGAATGTTTGAGAAGTAATTAACATAGAATAAACAGAGTTAATTTATACTAAATAATTGTCAGAATTGAAGATAGTAGATTTAATTTAATTCCTTATTTCTATTTTCTTTTCTTTTTATTTTCTTATTTTCAAGCTTAAGATTAGAAGTTAGTGTAATGTCACATATGACTGTCAGAAATTGTCACATACTCATCATATGCCACAGTCACCTGTTACAAGATCATGTATTACATAGAAGAATATAAAAGGTTCTGAAACAATAACATTATATAATATGTTTACTATATATTGATCTTATAAATTATACATGGTCTTTAGGGTAGGTTAGATAAGGTCTTGCACAGACCAACTAGCTAGTGTATATAAGGTAGATACTTTGTACTTGGAACTTTATCAAGTTTTCTCATATAAACCCTATATAAGATTTCTTTTTTGCTCTATTACTTGAGCCTAAGTTATAACAATGATGACTGGGAGTGCAGGTATGAGAATAGATATTATCTGTGAATTAATGTGAATATAACTAGATCATAATATAACAACTAGTTCTTAAATACTAGAATAAGTGTCTAAAATACTTGAATACTTAAGTGGTGCTATTACCACATAGTTTAGCAGTTCTTTATGTTGAGTGAGATTAGTGTCTATACCTAACTCTAGTAGCTAGGCAGATGTTTGATCAAGTTGATCTGTAGTAAGATACTAATGGAATTTAAGATTTGGAAAGAGATAAACTCTATCATAAAAGATAGGGTACTTTTAGAGTTTGATGTGAGAAGTAAGTTTACCATAAAAAATACTTGCAGAGTTCTGGAGGAGAATGATTTGCCATAAAAGACATCTATACTTATAGTTTGAACTTTAACATATAATATAATAACAAAATAGAATTTTCTCTGAGATCTTGAAGTATACTATAGACAGATAACTATAATGTTCTTTCTATTCTTATTCAACTTTTCTTACTTTTTTATGATATTAAATCCTACAGACAACTATTGTCAGAATCAAAGATGATAGACTTTAATTGTTTTCAATTTCTTTCTTATTTCTATTTTCTTTTCAATTCATTTTTTATTTTAGGACTTAGGATTAGGGTTTAATGTAACATGGTGTCACACATTGATCACATGATCACATGGAACATGGAACATCATAGAAGGATCTGAAAAAAAGATGACATCATTATAGTATGTTTAACATATGTTGACCTTAAGACAAATACTGTTACAAACTCAAGATCTTAGAGTGGATCAAGAATAAGAATCTTGTATTAGGGTCAACACAAGAGAACTTGATAGAGAACTCTATACATGATTGTCTATCTTATATACTAAAACCTAATAGTCTATATTTTACTACTTTAACCTACCCTAAATAACTATATATATAATATATTGTATAATATCATTCCTTCTAGATTCTTCTACTGTCTTCCATCATGTCATGTGACTGTGTGACTGTGACATTTTTTGATAGTGACTTATAATATCATACTAAACCCTAACTCTAAGTTTCAAAATTGAAAATAAAAATAGAAAATGAAAAGTAAAATGAAATGAAACTAAGTCTACTTTTTTGCAATTCTGACAGATACATATGCATTTAGGATAAGCTAATTGTAGTATAGTACAGACTATTAGTTTAGGTATATAAGATAGACAACTCTATACAGAGTTCTCTATTGAGTTCTCTTGTGATCAACCCAATCCAAGATTTGTTATAACTTAAGACACAAGTGTTATAGTCAAAAGTAAAACCTTGGATTAGGTTAATTACAAAAAAGCTTAATAGAGTTCTTGGTACAATATATCTACCTTATATACTACATTAGTTGGTCTGTGCTACTACTGTGTCTAGCCTACCCTAAAGACCATGTATAAACCTTAAGATTAACATATATTAAGCATATTATATGATATCATTGTTCTTAAAGCTTTTACTATCTTCTATTGTGATTACATGACTTTGTGACCATGAATGTGACAGTGACATGTGACATGTGACATTGTTTGTGACAGTTGTGACCATAACATCACACTAAACCCTAGCCCTAAATAAAAATAAAAAATAAAAATAAAGTCTATTATTCATGATTTTTACAAGATTGTTCTTCTAACTTAACTCTAGTCTTAAGTTCTTGACAATTATATAAATTCTTTTATCACAGATAAAGTTCTTATATTATCACAATCTTCCAAAAACTGACTGTATGTAAGAATTACTCTTCTTCTGACTTTAGAAATAACCATAGTGTTAAACAAGTTGTTCTCAACTTATGTATACTATATATTTGACTTGCTTTCAATAAGTTTGTTATAGATAAAGAGAAGATTTTATAGGCTGTGTTATTTTTTAAGAGTAAATAAGTTCTAAAAACCTTCTTTAGTTGAAGTCAGACACAAACTTCTTTGCTATCTATAACTGAGTGGACTTCAAATAACAGTTTCACACTAAGTTTTTTTTTATTAATACAAAAGCTAATACTATCAATATACAAAACATAACTACATACTTCTAGAGTAGTTAGACTATAAATGACTATACAAGTTCCAAAGTATTACAACTTAAGTCCTAGTACAGAAATAAAAGAACAATCTTGTATTAGTTAATACAAGTGAACTTGGTAGAGTTTTTAGTACAGGTGTGTCTACTCTACATACTTCTAGTGCATGGTCTGTTCACACTTTACATCTAGCCTACCCTAAATGTTGTAAGTTATATAAATAAGAGTCATTATTTTATATAATATATGATATCACTCTTCTGATATATCACTTAATATTATGACCATGACTGTAATATTCATAACATCTTGTTATGTTACTGTGATAGTTGTGACAGTCATGTGTGATGTCACATTGATCCTCTTTTACTAAGTCCAAAGTAAGAAAAGAGATTGAAGAATTGAAATAGTAAATAAGAGAGACTTAAATAAGAGAAGAGAAATGAAAAAGAAACAAGTCCATTGTCTTTGATTTTGACACTCACTAAGTAGTCTTATAACAAAAGAGTCTCATGTATTATGACTTAAGTTCTTGAGTAAAGACAAAAAACAACTTTTGTATTGAGTAACACAAAAGAACTTGATAGAGTTTTAGATACAAGATAGTTTATCTTGTATATTACAGACTATGGTCTGTGCACACACTACAACTAACCTATCCTAAAGTATATATACTTTCCATAAGGCCAATATGTTGTTGCCATACTATATAACATTATGTATTCTAGAATCTTCTATATCCTTCTTTTTGTTATATGATTGTGTGATCTGTGATAGATGTCACACTTCTGTCATGCATGACATCACCTCACACTTTTCATCTATATCAAAAATAATAAAAAGTGAAAATAAAAACTAAAATAAAGTAAGATAAACTTACAGCTTTGACATCATGGGAATCACAAGAGAACTCAATAAGGAGTCCCCAATGCATTCCTATACTATATTACAAGTTCTATCCTAAACTACATGTGTTATTTATGAGTTTACCATGTTAATACCACAAGTTTGTAGTATTAACCCTAATATTATTATTCTAGTCTCTTTTACTATGATCTAGACCTATAATATCTTATCATGTGACATATTATATGACTGTAGTCATGTACCTCTTTCATTAACCAAGAAAGAAACAAAAAATTAAAGAAAAAGGAAAATCAAATTAAGAAAAATAAATTAAAAATTAAAAAAATAAGGGTTTAAGCATACTATGACACTGTTAATATCTACTACTGCTACTGTCTCCTTCCCCAGATTTAGGATTTGGTCCTTATTACCCCCTATTCATTTTCTCTTTTTGATTTCTTTTGGATAGTTTTGACAGTGGCTATCCCTAGAATATTTGGCTAAGATTGAATGTACTTTATTTTCTAAAGATTTCTTTATTAGAGTGGTAAGTTGCTCTTACAAGTAGCTAACACAGTATATAAACTAAGGCCAAGACTGTTTTTGAATCAATCAAGCTAGAGTAGGCTTTCACATTTCAACCACTTTTCTGATCAGATATTTCTCCACATGCTTATGGCCATTTACTTTACCATTGAGAGATAGTTTTTTAAATATGATTGGACAGTATGATTCTAAAATGGATCATCATTATTATAAGTGTTCTTAAGAACTTTTGCAACAGAAACCAGGGCGGTAGTATAGGATGGGAAATAGAAAAGAATCAGAGGAGAACAGTGTGACAGAAGTGAACATGACAAGGAGATCATGTACCACCTGATAACTAGTACTTCTTTCCCTTTGATCGTCCTTGGAATCTTCTAGATTATCTATCCATCGTTTCAAAAACTGGTTGCCCATTATGACCTTACTGATTTACAGGTATCTTGTGCATAACGATGAATGGATCCCTTCCACCACTCCCAGCCATCACTGATCAGGACCTCATCCTGTCCGTCTACTCCGCAGGTGATGATTACCTGCTAGACCCCTCAGAAGTCGAGGGAATTACGGGACCAAAGCGGTTGGCTCAGCTCGGTAAACGGGTTATGGATCAAGCTGTCGCTTTGCATTATTTCAGGAAAACGAATCCTGTCCTCTCTGTGCAAGACATTGATGTAGGATAATTAGCCACGTTTCTGCCTACACCCAGCTAAAAGACAGTCTTATAGCATCAGAGAGAGGTCAATGCTCCCAATTACGCTGCTTTGCTGCAACAGTATGGTCTTAGGAGCAAAATTAGGTATTCGCAGGGATATGTTGAGACACCAGAAGTATGAGTTCTTCGGGAAATCTGAGCCAACGGTTCTAAGATGTTCACAGAGCGCACAGCAGTTCTTTGAGAGGTATCTAGCAGCCGCTTTCCTTTCGCATGGGATGGGTGTAATTCAAGCGTGGGTCTCTCAAACAATTGACCCAGGTTCCGAAATTCCACATCAACCGATGGGCGAAGTCCAATCCAACCTATCTACAGGATTCGGCCACATGCAACGGCCAATGCCGCCAGCAGGACTTCCTCCGTCACAGCCTCCTCCGCCATCATACTCATACTACTCTTCAGGAGCTCCACCGTCACAACCAGTTGCTCCTCCCAACGTTCAAGTCCTGGCGCAGTTGAATATGGCAGCCCAGAAACATCACCTTTCAGTGACTTATCCTGCTCGAATGGAGGGTCTTTCCCATAGTCCTACGTGGCACGTCCAATGCTGTTGTAAGTTGGGACCCTTTATGTGATATCGCACTTATATCTGACAAACGTCGAGTGAACGGCGAGGTTCGTGGTCAAGGAAGTGGCCAGAACCAGAAGCAGGCGAAAGAAATGGCAGCCCGTCAAGCTTGGGTTAATATGGGATGGGATCGTGGTAAGCGCTCATTCCAAATCTAATTTCAATCTATCGGTTGCTCAACCTTGCCCAAATTCCAAGTTTAATGAAATGAAAACTCGCTACAATGCTGCTCTCTCGATTAGCTACAGATAGAAATATCACAATCTGTGCACAACACTTGTTTCACTAACGATATGTCTCAAGATAGTTAGTTAGATTGAGTAACATTGTTCTCCGTTGTATCAGGAGACTATTAGATCATCCATTGGCCTTATCCAGGCCTTGTTGTTGCCCTCAGAATAAAAATAGTTTATAGTTTACTTGGCCCACCTTCGAAGTGACGAGTGATGTATCGATAGATGATTATGCAAGGCGGAGATACGGTCAAGGTCAATCAGAAGTACAGGGTAAAAGGCTACAATGATAAAGACAATAATCTATACCTGACTAACAGGTTCATATCCACCCCTTCTCGCACCCGAGCTGCCACCAATCCCAAGACTAATAGACAAACCTTTCCTTCCACTCCTCTTCCTGCTCTCCCCAACACCACTATCCACCTCGTCTTCCCTCTCAATTCTTCTCTTTTTTGCTTCTCTAAATCCTTCCAATGGTACATCATACAACTGTTCATAGTCCACACCCAACTCTTTTCCTTTGGTCCAGAAATCCTTACAATTCCCGACAAATCCAAGATCAAACGGGTTCGACGCTTTCCCAGCTCGCGCAAGTCCATCTACAGCCTTCCCTTTTGTGAACCTATCGAACCCAAGGAGGTTCATCAAGAAACTGAAACCACACCCACCACATGATTTATGTCGGTGCTGATGAGTATGTGCAGAGGATCCTGACGATGCGTCTCCGACAAGAGCCGTATCTTCCGTGTCCAATCCAACAATAGGCCCAATGCTAGCACCACCGTGTCGGTGTCGGTGACCCATTTGCCCAGTGTAGCTCGCCCCACCACGACCGCCCATGTAACCATATCGCCCAAGGTTGGACACTTCAAGTGTGGTCATTTGTCGTGCAATCTGCCAAAATTGCGATGCGAGAAGAACGATTGTCCATGTGAGCTGAAGGGAAGCCCAGGCCGAAACAGAGACAAGGAAGGTATCGTAGGATGTGAGGTAGCAGAGATCGGTAGGAAGAATACAGGAAAGAGATATTTGGGATTTATCTTCTACCGTGACACTGGAGAAGACTGGAATGGAGAATGAGATTAAGTTGAGTGATTGGAAAATCGAAGCGTACATTTGTAAGTGAGGTAGTCAAAAGCAGCGATTCCGGCAACAAGTGTGAGGACAAAAAGAACGAACTGGCGGTGGTTATTTGCACCAACTGCGCATCTTATGAATATTTGTCGTAAGTTGAAACAGCTACCCACGTACCACAATTCCAGATCCAAGGACAATGGTGGTCACTTCGGGCAATACATTTGTCACATACCCGACAATGTTTTGAGCGAAGCGGTTTCCTGGCCATACATTGAATGCAGAATGTCTGGCCATTTAGTCGTCCTTCAGAAGCAAGGTCCTCAATAACCTATGCCATGTACCTGAGTTCATCTGGAGCGCCAATCCAATCATTGGAACATACCGATCTTAGTTCCTCTTCACTAGTTGGCTTTGGACAGGTTCCAGCGTCCAGGGTTACGGAACGGAAGAAATTGTAAGTGCAAACCCCAACAGCAAGCGCGAATAATAAATTGACTATCGAATGATCCTGCGTTTCTTTTTGAGGTATTAACAAGTACAAACGAAGCTGAGGATATGCTCACGATTGACGAGACGCGTGACCCAGCAGAAGACCACCCAGATGATTGAACCGAAGATAATTCCAGCGAAATATGGTGATTGATTCACGTTATCTGTATATGAGGGTTTATTCAAGAGAACACGTGTAACAATCTAGCAGTGATCAATGAGCGAAAAATCAGGAAGTGACTTGAAAACCCTTACATGGTGCATAGCAAAAAATTCGGCGAAACCAAGCAACAGACCGGTATACCACGGTAAAATTGACATGGTTTTAAACATTGAGAAGAAAAAAAATGTGGGTAATACAAAGATTGCAAGTTTTGTATTGCGCTAGGGACTCATCAGCTCGGGGACGCGATCTATATGAAGTAGAAACCATACATCACGAAAAGGTTTCCCTCTCTTAATTCCATATTCATTCATGCCAGCTTCCTGTAACGCGCTTCTCCAGGCACCGATGCTTTTGAGCTCAATCGCCATATCTCTCGGTGTTCGGTCTTCCCCATCTCTAGCCATAATATCCGCACCCTTCTCGATCAACCGACGGATACACATTCTATTCCCACGCACTACTGCCCAGTGTAAAGGTGACAGTCCTACGTCATCCTTCAGGTTTGGATTGGCACCATGTCTGAGCAGAAGCTCCACTGACAGAGCGTCACCCTGGTACGCAGCCCACATGAGTGAAGTATGTCCTTGTGCGTCCCTAGAGTCCACATTGATCGGTTGGTGCAATAAGTACAGTAACGGCATAATTGATGATGAGTGAGTGACCAGGTGAAGGGAATTGTAACCTTGTGAATCGGCGATCGTGGGGTCGGCGCCGTGAGCAATGAGAAGGTGAATGATGTATAGGTATCCATTTCTTGCAGCCCATTGCATTGGCGTAGCAACAAGATCGCCACCTACAGCATCGACTTCAGCGCCTTGTTCCAGTAGGTACCGGCATGCAGCAATGTGAGCGTTTATGGCCGCCCAATGGAGAGGTGTGATATTCTGCTCATCACGGTCTGTTGCCTTGGCTCGTCCAGACTCAACAAGTTGTCGAATAAGGTCAATATCCCCACGTTGCGCTGCAACAAAGATATTGGTCTATACGAGATAAGTGTGTGAGCACATCACCACTCGACATGAAGTTCATGGTTTCTGACCTCCGAGTCCGGCTTCGTCTCCTTCGCTTGCACAAAAGACATTCCTGTAGCACCGACTGACTCTGCAGTTACAGACAACGTCGAAGGCTCAGCCTTCTGGCTAATGCTGACACTTGGATCGTTCATGAAATGTAGAGAGAATATGAAGGCTGTGACCTCCCGTTATTATGCTTACATCAGCCATAGCGACGGACAATAGACGTCACTGAATCAGCGCTCTGGTAATCGCTGCTACAATTAATCATACATGTGTCTAATTACTATTTAACCATGATGGCTGGTAACATACATACAGCCAGTTGACTCACTCCGTGATTAATTCTAGAAAAGGGAGATCAAGTCACGTGCTTTTGAAAAGACAAACTCTTGCCATGTTGAGATTTTTGAGTAGGCCTCTAACCCGGACTGCCACTACTTTCAAGTTCTGTCCTGTTTCCCATTTCACTCTACACGCAATGGCAACAGCATCGACTCCAGATTTTGCGAGTTTTTCCTGAATACACCCATCCAGATTTCTCATACTTCGTACTTTCAGAACAAGGTCCTCTACGCATCTCTGCAAGAGATCGATCCAGAGGTGAAAAATATCATCGATAAAGAGACATGGAGACAGTACACTGGCCTCGAGCTGATTGCTTCCGAGGTGCGTGATTTCCAACTGTTTTATACCGTGACACTCACACAGTCTAGAACTTGACTAGTCGTGCTACTATGGAGGCTAATGGCTCTATGCTCACTAACAAGTACTCTGAGGGTCTTCCTAATGCTCGTTATTATGGCGGTAATGAGTACATCGACGAGCTCGAGGTTCTCTGTCGTAAACGTGCTCTCACCGCGTTCAACCTCAATATCGCAAAATGGGGTGTCAATGTCCAACCTTACTCTGGTAGTGTGAGCCTACATTCCTTGATGTGTGAAATTCACTATATCTCCTCTTAGACTGCTAAGTTCGTATTCGATCATCACCTCAACATCACTGTGACTCTTATCATGCCTTAGCTTCGCTGCTTTGACCGCCCTTATCCAACCTCAAGACCGCCTCATGGGTCTTGGTCTTCCCGATGGCGGTCATCTTACTCATGGGTACTACGTAAGTTGATGGGGAGTTTACATCAAAGTATTGACAATGTTTCACTTTCACTTTCTAGACTGCTAAGAAGAAGATGACTGCATCGTCCATCTATTTCCAGTCTTACCCTTATGCTATCACTCCCGACACTAACCTCATTGATTACGCCAGTCTTGCTCAGCAGGCTAAAATATTCAAGCCACGTCTGATCATCTGTGGTGCTTCAGCTTACCCACGCGATTGGGATTATGCTAAGCTCCGTGAGATCGCTGACAAGGAGGGTGCATGGCTCATGGCTGACATCGCCCATACCTCTGGTCTCATTGCCGCTCAGGAGCTGAATAACCCCTTCGATTATTGTGACGTTGTTACCACCACCACACATAAAACCCTTCGTGGCCCCCGTGCCGGTTTGATTTTCTTCAGAAAGGATAATCCAAATGCCCCTGACCTTGAGAAGCGTGTGAATGATGCCGTCTTCCCCGCCTGCCAGGGTGGTCCTCACAACAATGTGAGTGCTAATGAGACTCCGTAATTTATTACTGAGAGAGTATGCTAATTTGGTATCGGTTAGACTATCGCTGCTATCGCCACTGCTCTTCACCAAGTCTCCCGACCCGAATGGAAGGCATATGCCAAGCAAGTCATCTCTAACGCTCGAACTCTCGCCGACACCCTCGTCTCTCACGGCTACAAGCTGCAGACCGGCGGCACTGACAACCACCTCATACTCTGGGACCTCAGGCCCCTCGGATTGACCGGAAGCAAGGTTGAGAAAGTCTGCGATCTCATGGGCATCACCATCAACAGTGCGCGTTTCAATAACCCCTCCTGTCTAGGCTTCCATGTGCTGAAATGGCTTCCTTAGAGAATGCAGTGTCCGGTGATGCATCTGCTCAAGTCCCAGGTGGTATTCGTCTTGGTACCTCCGCCTTGACCTCGCGCGACATGAAGGAAGATGACGTCAAAATTGTCGCTGATTTCCTCCACCGTGCCGTCCAGCTTTCGCTTGTTCTTCAGAAAGAAGCAGGCTCCAAACTTCTCAAGGACTTTGTCCGCGTTGCTACCAAGAAAGAGGAAGGCAAACAGGGCTTTACTCAGGTAAAACAACTCCGTGATGAAGTCTGCACTTTTGCCAGAAAGTGGCCTCTCCCTGGCGTTGACACTGCTAACCTGCAGAAACCCGCTGGATACCATGAAGATCTCTAATTTCCTCTTACGATATCAGTGTAATAGATCGAGATCTGGTGAAAGTTAGATCGTCCCTTTGTTTGGATCCTGGATTTGTACCATTCTGCGTCATTCCATTACTGGCAGGGATTCAACACCATTAGGGTTAATTTCATCTGAGACGGACTTCAACATAGTCCGTGCATCACAACATGTATATTGTATCTGTAAATTCCGCATAAATGAAAATCTCAATCCGTCGGTGATTGGGAACACTGGCTGATTTGGCGCTGATTTGGTATGGCCCGGTACCAGCCTGATGAACATACCACTGTTTTGCCTATCAAACCTACAGCATGAGGCGAGCGTCTAAATGCCGGGTCTCCATAGCCATTCTGGTAGTTTTGATATGTTACCACTTACTTGCGGCTATGATATTCATTTCTTTTCTACCTCTCCTGAGATAATTACAGCAGGGGTGTTCACTTGATTAATCTGTTTTATCTTATTTCTATCTACCAGCATCCTGTATACTAGATTAGAATTTTGAACTGCTCTCTGAAACCCTTTGATTGTTAGAGACATCTTCAAACCCTGAGCTCAAGACAGCTCATATCTAAATCTATACAGATGAACAAACAGTTTCAAACAATATGATATGATTTAATCTCATTCCAGTAGCAAGTTACTGGAAACAATTATGCTAGAGTGTAGTTCGCACTAAGAAGAGACTAAGGTCAGAAGGTTTGGGAGACTGAGTACAGCAAGTAGGAGAGGAGAGAGGTATGATACCAAGCACAGAAGGTTATGTAAGAATAACACTCAGTTACTCAAAT
>Ga0157368_1000943_pt1 | contig 12924 bp, 14 predicted proteins | sample AttbisABBM3_FD_113146 | JGI IMG/M metagenome (GOLD analysis project Ga0157368, IMG submission 113146) | Fungus gardens microbial communities from leaf cutter ant in Botucatu, State of São Paulo, Brazil - Atta bisphaerica ABBM3 | ecosystem: Host-associated > Fungi > Mycelium > Unclassified ...
GGGTTAATTATTAGTAGCATGGACCATGAGGACTTTGTATATATAGGACTCTAATTAAGAAGAGATTCCTTGTCAAGTTCTCTTGTAAATTCCCTACTTGATATCCCATTCTAAGAGATTTACTGCCTTGTGCGGTCATTTGTCATTGTGATAAGTGGTTGCCCCAACCCTGGACCTTAGGCTTCAAGAGTATGTAACAGTTACTAGAAGGCTGTTATAAATGGTATTGATTAGGCTTAAGCCAATAACCAGATATACTCATTGTTTAAGTAAATAGTATTATGTAACATACTTGTTTTTTTCATATAGAAGCCTTATGCTAAAGGTTTATTATGATATTTTCATATAGAAGAATAATATTGTTCAGTAGGAAAATATCTAGAGTAAAGATTTTCTTCTTAGGAATAATAACCAGTGTTTTTTTAGAACAGTAGTTAGTAGAATAGTAGACAAGTATTTAGTAGACATTATAAGGTTAGATAAGAAGAAAAAGAATATTGGCTAGTATTTACAGAGAAATTTGTAGAGATATTACTTATATTGTTAAACACTATAATAATAATACTTGACCAAATAAATGTGAAGGAATGTATAAGAGAAAGAGGAGAAAAAGAAGTGAAGAGTATATTAGAGCAAGTAATAAAAGAGTAAGAGAAAATAATATTAAATTTACAAAAACAATTCATCTCAATAAAAAAATAAAAGCAGCAAAGAAAAGAGAGTAAGAAAGAGAGTGGTTAAGACAGGAGTATGAATAAAAAGCAGAAAAGGAGAGAAAGAAGCAAGAAGAAGTAGAAAAAAAAAAAGAATAGAGATAGAGTAGAGAAAAATAAAAGGAGGAATAGAGAAACAGCAATATAAAAAAGAAAATGTTTTATTTGTAAAGATTTTGAGCACATTACCCATCATTGCAGAAATAAGAGAGATGTGAAGGAGAATAAGAAAGTAGAATTTAGAAGACTAGAACATCAGCCTTTAAGTAATAAATTCAAAGTTTTAATGAGTAGAGTTATATAAGCAGATATTCCTAATAAAGAAAAAAAGATAAAAGAGAAATTGCTGAGAAAAGTAACAGTGAAGATAGAGCTAAAGCAGAAAGATAAATAAAAAGGAATCATAGTGGAGGCATTATTAGATAGTGGGGTGACAGAATTAGTGGTAATTTTGAAGTTTGTAAGAAAGCACAAGTTTGAGAAAAAAAAGTTGGATAGACTAATTTATGTGAGAAATATAGATAGTACTTAATCATGAAGAACTGATTGAGTATATAGTAGAAGTGGAATTATTTTGGAAGTCCAAAAGTTATTAGTGTATTATCTAAGAATACAAAAGACAGAGTCAAAATGATCTTTGGCTTCAGCTTATATACTGCATCTCTACTAGTCACACTAGTCATATATTTCAGAAGTGTACTTGGTGAACTTAGTAGATTAAAATCATCAGAGGGTAGTGAGGTATGTTGTCACCAACACTAGAAGAGGGTGTCAGTTTTAGTCAATTTTTAGGATAAGGCTAGTATAGTATAAGCTATCAGTTTTATATACTAGGTAATCTGCCTAAGATAGCTATCTAGAATAGAGACTGCTAAGCAAGTTACCCTGTATACTAGTGATCCTTGAATATTAGGAATAAAGTTCATGAAGTTTGACAAAGAACCAACAAGAATATCCAAGAGAGGATGGAGAAAGATGATCTATACTGAAGGAGATTGGAAAGTACAGATGAGAGAAAAAGTGTTATTAGATAGCCAGAATGAGATGTGATAGAGGACGGAAGTAGAATATGATATTAAAGATGCTATGGCCAACATATTATAATTCTGAGATTGATTAAAAAACTGGAAAGGTAAAAATAATAAAATGTATTAATAAATGTGGGAAGCAATGGAAGACAAAGCAAATAAAACCAAGATGGCAGAAGCAGAAACAGAAGAAACAGAAGAGAGGAAAAATACAAAATAAAGAAAGAAAAAATTTAGAAAATTAATAATAGAAGAAGAAATAGAAATAGTAAGAATAGTGGAAAAAAAAGAAAAAGAGAAAGAAGATTTGATACAAATTAGAACAGTAGAAAAAATGGTCCTTAGAAGGTTCTATAAATATTTAAAGGTGTTTGAGAAAAAGGAGTCAGAAAAAATACCAACAAAAAAGCTATAGAATTATGCTATAAATCTTAGAGAAAGATTTATTCTGAAAAAGGGAAGAATATATCTATTGTCTAGAATAGAAAAAGAGGAGGTTCAGGAGTTCTTGAAGGATCAGCTAAGAAAGAAGTATATTCAACCATCAAAATCACCACAGATGTTACTAGTATTCTTTATGCTGAAGAAGAATGAAAAAGAAGAGAATAGTATAGATTTATTGATATTTGAACAGTTGGATGATTAGGATTAATTATCCATTGCCACTAATTTCAGATCTGATAGATAATATAGGAAAAAATAAGATGTTTATGAAGATAGACTTGAAATGGGATATAATAATATGAGAATTAAAGAAGAGAATGAGTAGAAAGTAGTATTCTCAATACTAGAGGATGTTTATAAACCAACAGCAATGTTCTTTGGACTTACAAACTTACCAGTGATTTTTCAAGCAATAATAAATGATTTTCTAAGAGATATAATAGAAGTAGGAGATGTGGTAGCATTTATTAATGATGTGATGGTAGGAACAGAGACAGAGGTAGGACATAATAATATTGTGAAAGAAGTATTGAGAAGAATAATAGAGAATAATTTATTTGTAAAACTAGAAAAATATGTATAAAGTTAGAGAGATTAGATTTCTAAGAGTTGTGATAAAACCAGATAGGGTAAAAATGGAGAAGGAAAAAGTACAAAGAGTAGTAGATTAACTAATACTAAAGAGTGTGAAGAATATACAGAAGTTTTTGGGGTTGGTAAACTATTATAAATTGTTTGTCAAGAATTTTGCAAGAATAGCAAAACCTCTTTATGAGATAATAAGTAAGGATGTAAGATAGAATTGAGAAGAGAAATAGCAGGAGGTGTTTGAAGAGTTGAAAGAGAGGTTTACAACAGAACTAGTCTTAGCAACACCAGACTTGGACAAAGAGATAAAAGTAGAAGTAGATACATTGGACTTTGCTACAGGAGAAGTGTTATTGATGAAGTATGAGAATGAAAAGTAAAGGCTAGTGGCTTATATTTCTAAGTTATTAAATGAAGCCAAAAGAAATCATAAAATTTACAATAAACAAATTCCAGCAATTATTCAGTATTTAGAAGCATAAAGGCATTTCTTAGAAGAAGCCAAGGATCAGTTCAAGATTTGGATGGATTACAAAAACTTGAAGTACTTGATAAAATCTTAGAAGTTAAATCAAAAACAGACTGGATAGGTCTTATACTTATCAAGAGTTGATTTTGCCTTAAAGCATATGGCTGGTAAGAATATAAGATGAACAAATAGTTTGAATAGAAGAGTGGATTAGGCAGAAGGTGTAGAAAGAGATAATAAAAATTAGGTGATGTTAAAAAAGAGTAGTTTGTTACATCATGTTCTGTTCATCCATCCCAAACCACAGATGATACTTACTCTCTCATCTACACTCTCTAACCTTTTCTAGTGCAGATCACCTTTCTTTATTTTCCCTCAGATGTCCTCACTAGTCCTTTGCTAAACTCTATAGACTCCCATCCTTGACATCTAAGGATCACTTGTAAATTAGGGTAACTCACTTAACAGTCTTCACTTCAGATAACTACCCTAGATAGTATACCTAGTATATAAACTGGTAGTTTACACTGTATTAGCTTTATTCTAAAAATCAACCAAAACTAACATCCTTTTTCAGTGTTGGCAATGACATACCTTATCATCTTTCAGTAATTCCCATCAACCAAAGTTCACCAAGTTTTCTTCCAAAATATGCAACTAGTGCAATTTATAGAGGTGTAGCATATAAGCTGAAGCTGAAGGTCATTCCAACTCCATCTTCTATATTTTTAGATAACATATATCTGACTATTTTGAACTTCTGAAATGTCTTATTGGATCCCAGATAATATGGTTAGAGGATTAGAGTGATAGAAAAAGAGTATTGATTGATTGAAAGAGCAGAAGAAGAAATTATTTTAAAAATTTTAAAAATCAAAAGCAAAGAATGATGAAGTAGTAAAAGTAATAAAAGAAATAAAGAAGATAGAGATAAAAGTGTTGATAAACACTAAGTGGCAGATTAAAGATAAGCTAGTATTGAAAGAGAAGAAAGTGTATGTTTCAAAGAATGAGAATTTGAGGTTGGAGATTATTCAGTTACATTATGATATGCTAATAGCAGAACATGGAGAACAGTAGAAGATAGTAGAACTGGTCACTAGGAATTATTGATAGCTAGGAGTTACAAAGGAGGTGAAGTTATATATAAAGGAATGTAATTAGTATTAAAGGATGAAGAATAAGATGGAGATGCCAGCAGGAAAATTAAGAGGTCATGATTCAATTTTAGTAGTATGTGATAGGTTTTTGAAAATATTACATTTTATAACAATGATAAAAAAAATAACAGCAAAAGAATTAGCAAGGTTGTTTAGGAACAATATGTAGAAGTTTTATAAGTTGCCAAAGAGTATAATTTCAGACAGAAATCTGCAGTTTACAGCAAGGTTGATGAAGAAGTTAAATAAAATGTTAGGAATAGAGATAAAGCTATTAATAGCTTTTTATCCACAGACAAACAGACAGATGGAGAGAATAAATCAAAATCCAGAACAGTACTTGAAAATATATATCAATTATAGACAAAGTAATTGGTCAGACTGGTTGATAACTGCAAAGTTTATCTTCAACAATAAAGTACATACAATAATGAAGTCATTACCATTCAAGATTAATTATAAAATAGAGTCAAGAATAAGCTTTGAGATAAGAAAAAAGAGGAAGAATGTAAAAGCAGAGAAGTTGATTAAAAAAATGAAAGAGATATATAAGAAGGTAAAAACAGCATTGAAGAAGTTATAGAAAGAAACAAAAAGATATGCAGATAGAAATAGAAAGAAGACAGTAGAATATAAAGTAGAGGATAGAATATTGCTGAGTACAAAGAATTTGGTGTGGCAGATGAGAAATAGGAAGATGAAAAAGTTAATAAAGAAGTTTGTAAGATCCTATAAAATTAAGAAAATTATATCAGAAAATACAGTGGAGTTGGAGTTACTGATATCAATGAAAATTCATCTGGTAGTTAATGTGAGTAGAATAGTACTGTATCAGAAGCAAGTAGAAGAATAGAAGAAGATCATATCTCCTCTAGTAGAAATAAATAGAGAAAAGGAGTATAAAGTGGAGAAGATATTAAATAGAAGAGATGTAAGAGAGAAACCAAAGTATTTGGTCAGGTGGAAGTAATATACAGTAGAAGAAGTTACTTGGGAGGAGTTGGAGAATTTGAAAAAAGCAATGGAGTTAGTAAAGAAAATTGAAAAGAAGATTAGAGAAGAAGAAATAATAAGAATATAAATGAGAATGTAGAAACTGTTGAATTTAGAAATAGATATACTCAAGAGGAGTAAATTACTAGAGAAGTATATAACAAAAATATCATTTGGGTGGGATAATGAACAGCTTGAAGATGAGTATTTGAAGAAGTTAGAAAAAAGTTGAGTAAGATGAAAAGAGAAAGAAAGACAAATTTCTCTAAATACAGAACCTTAAGAGATATTGTTATAATATGCTTAGACTCTTATACTTGAATGATGAAGAGACATGTGACCACAGTCACATGATATTATAGACCTAGAATATCATAAAAAGGACTAAAAGAAATAACATCAAAATACATATTTATAGCATATTTATCTCATAGTATATTTATAGTATATTTATGGCTAATATATGGACATTAGAGTAGGGTTATTTATTATCAGCATAGACCATGTATTATTAGTATAAATATAAATAGGATAGTAATATACTAGAAACTTCTTATTAAGTTCTCTTGTGATCTCTATAAGATTCTTTGTTATAAAACTACTTAGTAAGCTATTGACTATCTTTGTTAGTGGTTGCCACAATAGAAAGATAGTGCAGTAGTCAAGTTCAAACTCTATGAGAAGTAGCAAGAAATAGTAAAGTTAAAGAAATGAATATTATAGACTTTGGTAGTAGAGTAAGGCTAAGAGTCAAGAATATAAATATCATAGGCTTTGGTAGTTGTATTGAGTAAGGGATACAAAACCCCATAGGCCTAAACAGTGATGTTGGGGTTAAAAAAGTAAGTTCTCTTATAGTTTTCTTCTAAACCAAAGTTCTTTTATTTGACAAAATACTAGAACTTTTTGTAGTACTCATGGCTGTTTAGAATTTTTTCAACTTTCTACTCTTTTTATCTATTTATAAGAATAGGTGTCATGACTTAAAACTTAGTAAGTAGCCAAAAAAAAGAATCTTATATAGAATTTATACAAGAGAATTTAATAAAGTTCTTAGTATAAGATATTTATCTTATATAAGCTAGTCTAGTAATTTGTATATAACTATACCTAACATATTCTAAAAACCATGTATTCTATATAAGACTAATATGTAGTGACTATACTATTATAATATCATTGTTTTAGATTTTTCTATGTTCTTCTCTGTGACATGTGTGACTACCCTTGTAATAGGCATCATGTTTCTATCACACTATATAATATCATACTAATATTTAATTCAAGTTATAAAATAGATGTAAAAATAAAATATAATAAAATAAAATAAAAACAATTAAGTCCACTATCCTCAACTCTGACAATAAGGTCTGAAAGAGCCTTTAAACATCTACTTGATATGGAGTTCTCAGGTACAGTAGTTAACTTAACAATATTGAATACTAGATATAGTCTTTCTAATATCAATAAAAACTTTAATTAGTAGGCCATAAGTTTTACTTGCTTCTTTACTATGTAAGGTCTGAGGTGCTGATATAACAGTTTAGCTGAAGGACAAGTAGTATGAGTATTTATAAAGTCAAAGTATACTTTATTACTAGGTTAAAAGACTAGTATAGAATTTATTTGGTTAACTTTATAATGTTTTATATTCTGGACTCTTAGCAGTTTAATTCAAAGCTTATTTAGAAGAGATGATATATATTTAAAAATAATAAGCACTACTTGATAGAAATAAACATGGTTGTTATACTAGAACTCTACTATAAATAAGAGATCATACTAGTCACTTTACCACTTGTTTATAAACAACCAGAGATATTGGTCAAATTCCTAGTTAACAAGTTCTATTTATTTATATAACTGAAAATACTACACTATCAACAAAGAAATCTTGATTCCAAATATATAATACAGTTCCTTAGTGAAATATGTAATAAACTACAGATCTCTATTTGATACCACATATGTGAAGAAACTATGTAACTTCCAAACATAAGTGTAGAAAGAGCCTTTCAGTATCTTCTACAGTAATAGTTGTATAAGTCAGAATGAAATGTATTCTCTTGGATACAGAATTTACCACTGTTATTACCACATCAAACCTTATGGACTTTGGGAGTTCTATAACAAAATCTATACTAATAGTTTTCCACCTGGTATTAAAATACATAAGATACAAAAGAACAATCTTTTAGAAGAAGCAAGCTTATATATCAGACTTAGCCATACTTTGAAAAGAAATAATCTAATATTACTATGACTATAAGCTAATTAGATATCTAGATTATACTAAAGCATATAAACTTATCACATAGAACTATTAGTAGCCCCATACAATTACTAATATTTGCTAGAATGTAAACAGTGCTAGATTAGTAAAGTAGATCAACAAAGAAAAAGAAACCTATAACATCTCTGGAATATTATTATTTTTGAAAATCTGTCTATAGTTACCTACTGTTTTATCATATTCTTTTGAGCTAGATAAGAATTCATGCTTATAATCCTATAATAATAAATATAACATCAAAGAGAGTGAACAAGAATGAGTTTTTAAGAATATGGAGATTTCTTAAAAGGTCATAAACAATTAAAGGCCACAACTCATATCAAGCTTCTGAAAGAACTCTGTAGACAAATTAGAATCAAGTAGAACTTCTCAATAGCTGATTACTCCCAAACTGATAGAAAAACTGAAAATTTACCAATAACTGAGTTTGTCTATAAGACAACACTCAAGTATAGGTAAATTACCATTCTTGATAAATTCAGAAAGACATTCAAATAGTAATAGAGAAGAGTAGAGATTATCCTAGATTCATCCAAGAAATATACAAGAGATAAAAGAAGCACTAAGAAGGACAAATAAAGTGATGAAAAAGAGAGTGGACAAAAAATAAGGAAAAGCTATTAAGTATAAGAAAGAAGACCTGATTTGGATTAATGTATTGAATATTAATATTAACCAGGCAACCAAGAAATTATTGTTCAAGAAAGCAAGTCCTTTTCTAGTAGTTAAGAGAATCAGATCTTCTATATATATATGCTTAAGATATTAAAGATGTAGAAAAGTCTAAACCTAGTCATCAATAAATCCAACTGAAGCCTTATATTTCCCCAATAATGAGAGACTTTCATTGCATCAAGTCAAAAAAGCATATCCAGGAAGTGTAAAAATTCTTAAACTCTAGAAGATGAGGATATAAATTAAAATATCTTACCAAGTAGCAAGGACAACCCTTTAAAGAATCAATATGGTAGGATTAGTAGGAGGTCATCAAAGAGACGGCTTGACTATGTCAAGAATTTCACAGAAGCTATCCTAATATCTCTAAAATCCTTACAATATAAATACCTGAGAAGGTATACAATGATGTCATGAGATTGCAATCTTAGAAGGAGTCAGTGTAAGGTATAAACAAGAGTACAGATCACATGAGATTATTCTAGAAATAGCTGTAGTATGACTCACTCTAATAATCATCTAGAAACTAGTAAACACCAGTATAATGTATGTTCATTCAAGGAAAAATGTACATTGTATATCCATATATGACAGGGATCATCATTTATGATATAGCTTGTAGTGCTAAGATGTTGTAAAGCACTCTGCTTAGTAAGCTTGATATAAAATTTTTTGATAGGTTAAACTTTTACCAATACTAGTCATCTTCCATTGTTACTCACTCATCTCCAGCTTTCTATTAAGATATATACTACAGATAAGTGGTTGCCAGTTGTTCACACTGTACTATGCTGCTGTGCACTCTGTTCCTTCCAATATAATAAGCTGCTGCCTATTAACATCAGTCTACAACCCATAACTATTAACAATCCAAGCATATACTCTAAAATAATAATTGCATTAGATGATAGGTTTTCATTAGATTTTATGTCTTTCTGTCTCATACATGCATTCAATTTGAATGTTACACTGCCAATAGACTCACTTCAGGGCATATTACAAGAGCAGTTTGTATACTGAAAACTGAAATATCAAAGTTGTGGGATCAGTAACTTCAAGATCAAGTAGTGTATTCACTATTGTTTCCAGAGGCTCAAATACTTTCTTCTCATACTCTGTCAATGAAGAGAGGTTGGTGCAACCAAAAGCTTGCTATTGGTTTAAATGTCTAGATTTAACCAAAATATCACAGATACAACTGATATTCTTAGCAGATAATGAGAAGGGCATACAATAAGCAAGGAATATTTTCACTAGACAGGACAAGAATTTATGTTGTATAATGTTAGGGCAAAAAACCAATATCAGACTGATATTACAATATACTATAATAAAGTTTGAATAAACTTCTTATAGGCTGAGAATCCTTAAGTGGGAAATCTCAGCTTACAATGAGAAATTTCTGTGTGCTGCAACTATTATCAATCTATGTTATTAATTATCCTCTTACTACAAGAGATACTTGTTTTCCCTAAGTATTATCTATCAATACAAATGGAGATTATATTGTCAAATATATACTGGCATAATACTAGTATAATTAATAATAGTCCTCCTTGTACCATTTTGCTATAGATTAGATAAGAGATATGATAGTTCAAATACATTACATCAGTTGTATACTTATCTCTCAGTAAAGATGTAAATTTTTGAGCAGAATGTTATGACTCACACTTATAAATATTCTAGCAAAAGGAGCCCATGACATAGGTTGTATGGGTCTAGTAGATAGTATAATATTACAAGAGTACTCTCTTAATCTTAGTCTAGCTACTTATAAATCTCACTTTTCCAACTACTAGTCTATAGAAGTTTTATAACATAAGACTGAGATTAACCTGACCCCTCTGACACTACATGTGCTAATACCTCTAACTCTGCAAAATAATACTTACTCAAGTTATCATCATCTTTCTCTCAACTATCTTCATGCTATTGTATGAACAGACTATTAGAAATTACTAAGAAGTCTTGAACAAAGATTAGAAGGAAGTCATTGCAGAAAGTATACAAGAAATATTCAAGACTATAAAGAAGAAACTGAAACCAAGGAATCAGCTAAAAGCAGAACCTCCAAAGGATTTTGAAGGAAACCCTACTGAAGTAAGCAATTGGTATAGAAGAATAACTTTGTACTTCAACAACAAGAGAATTAGTAATAATTGGGAAAGAATCAAATTCACATTGGAGAAGATCAAGAGAGGAAAAAATGACTGAGCTCAGAAGTAGACTGATACCATCATCAGAATCTTTCTATCTTTCTAAGAAGAGAGAAGCTAATGAGAATGAGAAACCTCTCAAAGAAGAAGATATCAAAAACTTTGTGAACAAAATTCTATTCTCAAACTAAAATCGGATGATTACTCTTATAGAAAACTTTTTTGCTATCACAGAATCTCAAGCCAATGTTATCAAGAACCTAAAAAGAGTAAAACAAGATAGTTAAATGGTTGAGAACTACTGGCTATACTTCTACACTTGAAAGAATCTAACTAGATACAACAAGATTGCTTTAGTAGAAATGTTTAGAGATAAATTGAATACTGGCCTAGCTTGCAAACTAGTAGAAATAGGAGGAATGAATAAAGGCCTGACCTTAGAAGAGTAATATCTCAAAGCAGTCAAGTTTGAAAGAGAAAAATAAGTAGCAGAAGGTATTTTTGGAAGACAGACTATCAAGCTATTAGAATTAGCATTCAGAATAGAAAGAAAGCCAATCTAGAGAACTGGAGAATGCAACTCACTAGTCAAGGACTCCAATTTAATTGCAATGAGAAGACAAGACATTTGTTTTAACTACAAAGAAAAAGGATATATCACAGCTTGATGCCCTAAACTAAGAAAGCCTAGAAAATACTTTGGAAGAAAACTTGAGATAGAGAAATCAGTAGATAAAATGACAAAGGGAAAGAATTTTGGAATTAACAGGAAGAAAGCATCCACTTATCTATTAAAACTATAAAATCAAAGCTACAAATCATTCAACTAGTTAACAATGGGAGCTTGATCTATTTGGGTGCCAGAAGCTTTGAAAGGAGCAAAGAATACTCAGCAGAGTGGATAGCAAGAAGAATTAGAGAAGAAAACAAGTTTAAAATAGTGAAGATATTGAAAACCTGGACTCATTCTTCTCAAGAAGACAACTGCTCAACAACTCTAGTCCAGAAACTGAACCAACTGACAGACTTAGACATTATTTTAGCCTTAAAGGCAATAAAAATTAAAAAACAGTAACTAGATGTTAAAGTTTAGCTTGCAACTCTTAACACCATGGAAGAGTTTGGAAGAGTTCATTCTGACAACGTTAATTAACTCAGGATGTACAAATTTATGTATAAACTAAACATTTGTAGAAAAGGAGAAAATTAACATACAAAAATACAAGAACCCCATCCTATACTACAATATAGATAGTTTCTGACATAAAGCTGGAATAATTACAAAATTCATAAAAGTAAAACTCAATATAGAAGATCATTTGGAATGAATTCATCTAACAGTGGTAGAACTAGAGAAGACAAACCTGTTTTTAGAATATAACTGACTCCAGAAGCATAATCCAGTCATCAACCAGAGCAAGTCTACACTATTATTTAAAAAATGTCCTTCTTATAGTAGAAGAATATTTTGGGATAGAGAACCAGAAAAAAAGAAAAGAAAACAGAAGAGCAAGAAGAACAAATACTACTAATAAATGTGGGAGAAAAAATAGTAGGAAGGCAAAAGAATGACAAAGAAGTAAGCTTTGAAAATTGGGTACCAAAAAAATACTAGAAATACTATGATACCATCTTTGACAAGAAAATATTTAATAAGCTTCCTCTGTAAAGACTATAGGATCATGCAATTGAAATTATTCCAGAAGTCTCACTAAAAGACTACAAGGTTTACTCATTAATGACTAAGAAACAACAAGAACTTGACAAATTCCTTAAAGAGCATTTGAAATCAGGAAGAATCTAACACTCAAAATCTCCATGTGCAGCACCATTCTTTTTTGTAAAGAAAAAGGATGGCTTATTATGACCAGTTCAATTTACCAAGCTTAATATTCAATGGAGATACAACAACATAAGGATAAGAGAAGAGAATGAGTAGAAAGCAGCTTTTAGAACTAATAAGAGGCTATTCAAGCTATTGGTAATATATTTTGAACTGTATAACTTTCCAGCAATATTTTAGCTGATGATAGACTCTCTTCTACAAGAACTCATAAATATAGAAAAGATCATAGTCTATATGAATGACATTCTCATCCTCATGCTTCTTTTTCTCTTACCACCATCTTGTATGGTAGCGCCTATTGGAAAGACAGCGAATAAATTCAATTTTCCAACTTCCTTCAGCTCTACAATTCAATCTAACAACCAGCGAACTCTCTTACCTTCTGTGAACATCTTCAGTAACACAGAGATGGACCATTCCACAGGAACCAATCCTGTCATCATCAACGATGTAAGGGGCAGATCCCCTCATATCCACAAGAACCAATCAAGGGACTCTTCTATGTCCTCTATAGTCTCCTCCACCATCTATCACGAGAGAATGGAGTTGAATAACA
>Ga0157368_1000944_pt1 | contig 12919 bp, 9 predicted proteins | sample AttbisABBM3_FD_113146 | JGI IMG/M metagenome (GOLD analysis project Ga0157368, IMG submission 113146) | Fungus gardens microbial communities from leaf cutter ant in Botucatu, State of São Paulo, Brazil - Atta bisphaerica ABBM3 | ecosystem: Host-associated > Fungi > Mycelium > Unclassified ...
AGTTTGTAAAAGAAATCTCTATCAAGCTCTCTTGTGTTACTCAATACAAGAGTTGTTCTATTGTTCAACTCTAAGGGCTTTAGTTCATAACAGCTGTGAGAGTAAACACAGGCTAATAGTAGCAAATAATAAACATAAGCTAGAAGAGAAATATGAGAGAGAGTATAAAGACATGGTGAAGGAGTGATGGTTATAGCTTGATGTGATGTGTTGGTTCCAAGGCTATTCTTAGTTATGCTCAGGGTCTTTTATATTGTGTCCAGTAGCTAGGGAGTCTTCAATAGTAAGTGACTTCTATCTAGGTAGACCTGTCCCATTCTTGGTGAATGTATCTGTTCTCTTAAGGAATTTGCTTAGGGTAGCTATGCCTTGCTTTGTTCCAAGTATATCTAGCATATATATAGAGCTTGAGATATGCAGAGAATTTGGCAGTGGTTCTCATATTGGGGATATGTATTGATAATGTATTTATATGTTTGTATTTCTTTTCCACAAGAGCAGAATATGCTTTCTGAAGGAACTACAAATTAGTAGTAGTCTCTAAAGTAGCTATAACCTGTTTTGTATTGCATAAGGCAGCCAAAGATTTCTCTTTGGTTGTACAAGGCTTTAAAGTGAGGGGTAGGTTGAAAAGATGGAGGAATACAGTTTGTAAGGCCATATCATCTGTTTTGAGGTTGATTTCTCCATTTCCATTTCTATTTGGTAAGCATATATTCACATACTTAATGGCTTGCTGAAGTAGTTGTAGTAAGTGGTTGTAGTATTAAATTGGCTCTGGAGTTTTGCAGTTTCTTTCACTAATTTATCAGCTTTTTCATTTTCTCTAATTTTAGTATAGCCAGGAGACCAAGAGATAGAGAGGTGGTAGTATGATAAGCCTCAAATAGTATTTGCTAGCATTGAGATATATGTAACAGCATTCTTAGCCTTCACTACCATTTTGGTAACATGGTAGTTATAAAGAAGTTTGTAATTAAAGTAGACCTCCAGCTAGCAGATTGTTGAGCCTACTAATATTATAGAGGTAGTGCCATTGCAGTTGGTGGGATTGATATAAGGTGATGTTTTGTCTCTTTTTCTCCAAGTATAATATATCAGTTCTCTTTTATCCTTATTTGAAGAGAGTCCAGCTGAGTGTAATCATTAGTCTACCAATTGATAGGCTTTAGTAAGTATATAGTTGTTGATGTTTAATGAATGAGAGGAGATAGTTAGCTTCCCATCATCTACATATATAAGAATGGAGATGTGGATAGGATAGTTATAGGCATGGTTTTCTGGAATCTTGATAGGATTGGTTGGTATTTCAAAAATGTCAAGTAGGCCTGTTGAGTAAAGAGAGGCAAGAATAGGGGAGATAAGAGATCCTTGTGGAATACTATTTTTGACTGGTTTCATTTTTCCTTGGGTATCATCAAGACATATTACTGCCTCTTAGTCAAAGAGGAAGTTTACTGTCTACTTTACTAGTTTGAGAGGAATACAGCATTTTTTCATCTTATTGAGAAGATATTTATGGTTAACAAAGTTGAAATAACCTTTGATATTGAAGGTCAGTATAGAAGTGGCTAGGCTATAGTTCTATGAGTTGTGAAGAGTTAAGCATCTGAGATAAGGTTGTATTGGCCTGTAAGATAAGTCAGTTTATGGGCTACTACTTTTTCAAGTAGCTTGCTCATGCACTCAAAGAGTGTGATGAGATAGTATGCTCTAGATTGAGTATAGTCAGGTTTATTAGGCTTCTTGAGTACTATTGTGATCACTCTACACCATTGTAGAAAATGGTATCTATTAGTGAGGTATCAACAGATGACCATAGTTATCTTATTTCCTACATATAGCCAAGCCCATTTGAGCATGGTGTAGTTAATCTAGCTAATACTAGCAGCTATGTTTGAGCTTGATGAAGAAAGGGCTTTCTAAATCTTTGTGTAAGTAACTTTTTTGAAGGAGATTTCATTATCTTGTCTACATGATAGGTCAGCTTTAATAGGAATAGGAAGAGGGAGAGGTTCTTGATAAAAGGTTGCTTTAAGGATTTTGCACTTTTCTTTGTATATAATGGCAGGAGACTGTCCTAGTCTTCTTGATATTGCTAGAATAGAATAGTTTCTGTGTCCTGTTGTCTATTAGTGAAGCTTCCATACCTCATCTGCTGCTGCTTTTTCTAGGATTTTATTGACCCACATTCTCTTTGTATATTGAACTTGTCTCTTGAAAAGATTGCATGTTTGTTTTATATCTCAGTCTAGGTCTAGGTCTCAGAAGCCATGTGTTTTCAGGTGTTTGCATTGAAGCTCTTGGAGCTGTCATATGTAGGCAGCTATCTCAGTGAGTGTCCTATTTCACCATAGTTTGGCTGTTAAGCTAGGATTGCACTTCTTTGTCACTTGCTTATTAGTGTATATTATTGCTGTTGAGAGGGCTGACACTGTGTTTTCAAGGTTAGTGATGGAAATATGATTATTGGTGCTCATTAGTACATTCAAAGACTCTCAGAAGTGTTTCAGAATTTCCACAAAAGCTGTATACCATGCATTTTTGTCAGTATCCTTCATATTATACCTATTTCTATAGCAGTTACTAATGAAGATCACATTGTTGAATAGTTCACTATATGGCTAGATAGTCAGAGTCAAAGATAAACTCTAGTTTGATTGTTCAATTGGATGGAATTGCATGTTGAGTATTTAGGCCATTTGCAAAGGTGAGGTCAAGGACTAAGGGAGTTCCTCAAGAAGTGTGAGGAATGTAAGTGTGTTGGCTAGAGATGTTTGAAAGTAGGTAGCCATAGATTATGAGCCAGTCTACTGTGCAGTCTATTTCCATACTGGAGTTGACATTTGGAGAGGAGGACTATAGATAGTGATGTATGTTCCAGTTACCTGTAATAATTGTTGGTTGGTCATGAGACAAAGAGATAGTATAGAGGAGAGCAGTAGTGTATTTATCATGTTGTTTATGATTGTTATATAAGTTTATGATGGTGGTGGTTAGGTTATCTTGGTGGATTATGTTTAAGATTTGAATATCCTGGTCTTAAATGAGATCTGAGTGGAATACTACCTCTATGCCAGAATAAGGTCAGAAGTAAGCCATGACATGTTGTAGAGGGTCATCTATACTTTGTGTTGTATTGGGTAGGATTGGGGTCCATGCTCTGTGACTTACTAGTTCTTCAATGCCATTGGGTAAGATTTGAGCCTACTATAGTTTCTGGAGGATGAGAAGATTAACATTATTGAAGCATGTATCGAGAAGACTATGGACAGTGCTCCCTTTCTTGTTACAATTAAGTTGAATTATCTTGATAGTTGGTAATAGGGAAGTGGTGGATGAAGTGAATATACTATTCATTTAGAAAGAGTTTTTTGTATATCTGTGAGAGCTTTTTAGGTGGTCTCTTTAGTTATCCTGTTTAAATGTCTTTGTTGAGCACTCTAGAGAATGTTCTCAATTGAGGAGGTGGTATCCACTAGTAGTCTATATCAGTTGATGTTGTTGGAAGATGTTGGAACAGGACCTGAGTTGTTTTTAGGTAGTGGTTTGGTACTCTTAGGTTTGGACCTTGACTTTGTCTTGTTTCGTAGGTTGCCTATATGTTGGAAACATTCTGGACAGCATGTCCAGTTTGCTCAATAATCCATGGTCTCAAGGCCCTGTCAAGAAATAATTCATATCAATATTATAATATATTCTGTTGGCAACCAGGTATCATAAGAATGATTGTAAGTAATCAAGTATGGATATTCATATAGAAACAATAAATAGAATAAATCTCTACATAAATATTTGGACCTAGAATTAATTGTAGAGTACTTATATAAAGTCTTGTTTACACCTAGGACTTCAGTATCTTGTGCTGAATCCTAGGATTGCTCATGTGTATTAGTTATATCTATAACATCATTGTGCTACTTATAGTTTATTTATCTTATTAGGCCCACATGTTTGCAGTTTATGCATGATAGATTTGTAAGTTAGTTAGCTCTTGTATCCTAATTGACTTGCATTTCTATATTATTTGTGGTAGAGGCTAGAGGGTTGTAGTGATGTAACTCCTCATATTCTTCACTACAGATCCTATATTGAGGAGGTTGTTGGCAGGTTGTGGTGTAGTGGTCAAGACACTAGTATTAGTGGTATTAGGTGATAGGTGGGCGGTCTGTCCATTCATGGGTAGTTACTAGTCTGTCAAATGTAGCCATGGTTTTTGCTATTCTAAGGAAGTGAGCATGTTGATCAAAGGAGTCTACTATGAAGATAACAGAGGAGTAGGATTGGTTGGTTAGTTCATTTTCTGGTTGGACCTACTAGGGTAGCATAACTACATTGAGGGCTGTATATTCAGAGTTCACTTTATGGAGATGTTTATGTATTATCTGTGGAGTGTATATGTCTGAGCCATTGTAGTCAAATATGCCTATTCTGACATTCTGGATTTCTATCTTAAACTACTTCTTGTCTTCTCTGACTTGTTCATTGTGGCCTGGGATTATGACATTTGGGAGTTCAGAGGCAAAGGGGAGGGCTGTGACAACAGTCTGGTCAGTTCTAGTGAATACAATACAGTTTTCCTGAGTGTTCTATTTGATTGCTGTAATTTTGATATCAGATAAGATGCCTTTAAAGATGAGGGATGTATTGATGTTCTAGACTGTAGTTGCTTCATCTCTTCTGGAATCAGGAAGTAAGGTGGAGTTGAAGACAATGGCTAAACATATTGAATAGTGGGCCTTGCTTGGGTTGGTTGGGGCTTTGGGCCAGAGGTTAGTGGTCATGTGTAGGCTAGTCTTTTGGCTTGTAGCAGCATTGGCATAGGACTTAGCATAGGTATTTTCTAGGTTGTAGATGCTTGCACTCAGGCCCAGGTTTAGGAGTTGGTTGTGGAATAGTTGTTGTTAGTCAACTTTGGCTGCTATTTGTTTGATCTCTTTAGTGAGAGACTTTAGAGCCTTTAAGATTAGGGAGCCTTGATATGTAAGAGTAGAGTTCTGTTAACCTGTTATAATCTTATATAGATTAGCTACAAGAACTAGGATGTGATTATCCATGAAAATTTTTTAGCCTGTTAGTGTAAACAATTTCTTGGTCCACATGAGGGCATCCTGTAGGTGTTCCAAGATTTTAGTTTTTAAAACATTATATATTTTTGTATGTCTATAGTTTCCTTGTAAATTACTCTGAGTGTAGTATGAGTGTAGTAGGAGCATGTAGGTGTAGTAAGAGAACTGTCAAACACATCAAAGTTGGATCTGACATATTTCTGTTTGCTGACATTACCATTGGCTGTATCTGATGCCCAGATCTTATGTCTTTTAGTCTTGGGGGTGATGGGAGTAGTGGGCTTTGTGGGCTGCTTTAGGAGGGTGATATGTATGTAGATTACTAGACTGGCCTAATTTGAGGTCACTTATGTCAGTAATTCTCTTGAGCTCTGTGTTATTTTATGGTTGCTTGGTGGTGGTATATTAGGAGGATGGTATGCACTAAGTGCATCCTTTATACCTCTAGCATATATCCTTGTGAGGTGCTGTGACTTAGTTAGCATCATGATGTACCAGATGTTATTAATATAACTATTGCAACAGTACTGTAAATTACTGTAGAATCCCTTATTTGGGAAATGAAGAATGGCTTTATATCTTATACTATATCCTACTGACTGATCATACAACAGACAAGTCATTATTCAATGTAGCTAAATTCTAGTCTGGAATGAGTAGAAATACCAGTATGAATGACAGATCCAAGTTGTTTCCAGATGTTCATTAAGAACAATGTTTTCAGAGCTGCCTAGGTATTGATGGAAACAAAAGCTTTAGGTTCTGTCATCTAGCTAGTTTCATGCTGTAAGGATATTTGAATTATGTTTGATCTACCAATTCTGAATGCAATGGAGATTGAAATGAATGTTGACATTATGATACAATAATTCTTCTCTGAACAAGACACTCTACAGTAGCACTAATAATGTTAAGATTTGAGGTGAGTGCAATATTGGAAATAGTAGAACAAATTTTTTTGATGGCAAAGAAAAGAACTGCAAGGGGCAGTGACCAGATAGCATGAGCATGTATACAGAGAACAGCAAAAGCAAGAGTGGATGAAGATGAAGCAAGAGCATAAGTATTTGCAAGGACAATCAGGTTAGGTTTGAGATATTTGTTATGATATAGCTTACCATGTTCATGTTAGTTCTAATTTGTAGTTTCAACTAGGCACTTGCAAATATGACAATATTAAGTTGCTAAATATTGCTAGCTAGTACCCTCTTTACAATGCAGGTAAGCATCTATTGGCTTGAACTGGCATCACTTGATCATCCAGCTTTTTCCTATCATACAGATATTTTGTCCCAGTATTTGCCTTTACTAATGACCTCAAATATGTATGGGTTTATGTGACCTGTTCAACTCATATCATATATCATAGAAGAGTCTGAAAATTCTCTAACTCAGTTCTTGGAGAACATTTTTGTGTGCATTAGGATATCTCATCTGTTGTCTATTCAGATAGTTAAATGGTTAACCCCCTTACCTACACTATCAACTCACTTCCTGAAAATCTCTGAAATAGTGAGTGTAACAGGTTCCAAGAGTACTCAAAATAGCTTCAGTGCATTCTCCAAAGCTTAATAACCAACATTTGCCATGTCTCCACCTTAATCTGAGAGAATGAGACTAAGCACAAAGAATAAAGTAAAGCATGTCCCTGCTAAATGACTTCTTGTGATCTTTAATGGTGATACAGTTACATTCATTGGTAAAAAAGCAGGTACCATCATCTCTTTTTCTGTTTCTTTGCCTTTGCCTTCATTCCAAGATCTACCAATTCCCTATATATCTCTCACCACATGATACTTTACATACTTTTTCACCCTAATACCAAATATATGCCAAAGAAGTAGAGATGCTAGAGAAACAATTACCAAATGAAAGTAGGAATCTCTAGAAAAATGTTATAGAGAATTTAGTGAAGAAAGAGTATTTTAGAGGAAGTATAGGATTGAAAACAATCAGTGAAACAAAGCAGGAGAGAGAAAAGGTATTGAGTGAGTATCAGTTTTGTTTGTGAAAATTTTCATAACAGTGATTTGCAAGTTCAATATGAGACAAATGTTCTCAGATAGTATGTAACATAGAAGTAAAAAGAAGAAGAAAAGAAGGAAGAGCAAGGAAAGAAATGAGAAAAGAAGAAAAAATTGAAAAAAGAGAAGACAATTAAAATAAAGAAAGTGGAAGAAGAGTAGGAAATTCAGGATGAAGAAGAAGAAGAAGCAAGATTAGAAGAGAAAGTGAAGAAGTTGGTTTCAGGATGATTTCATAAGTGGATCAAAGTCTTTGAAAAGAAAGCAAGTGAGAGAATATCAACAAGAAAGATGTGGGACTATGCAATAGAGTTGAAGAATATTAGAGATGATTCACACTTGATAGTTTTATCTGCAATTGTAGCATAAAAGATAGTGTTATGCTAGAAAATGCTTTTCTGTAAAAATAAGTATTCTTATAAGGTTTTTAAGTATATAAGCTCTCTTTGAAGGCATTAGTGAGAAGATCTTACACTCCTAGATGGTACTTCAGGTCCTCTCAAGTGGACACTAGCTCAAGAAGCAGTATAGTAGCTGTTAATTGTACTAGATCTTGGAAAAAAAGAATTTTTAGAAATAAGAAATATCACTTGTGAATAACTAGCTATGAAAAACATACACTCATAAGAAAGTTGTACCAAGTTACAAACATTTGGATTGTTGAATAAGATAAGAACACATTAGATTAGAAACTGACAGAATATAGAATAAAGAAATGAGAAGGAGCAGCTATGGAAATGGTCAAGAGAGAATAGACTAGGCTCTTGTAAGTAGAGATCAATCATTGGATTAATATTATGTTTGCAGATAAAGAAATAGCTATATGTTTGTGAGATCTTAAAGAGTTTCAATATGGTTTTGGTCTTCATTCTCTAGTTTTATTCTTTAAACTGATACATAAGCCACAAGTAGAGGAGAGTAAAAGAAAGGACCTCTATTTGAACAAGTTTTGGAGAATTCAAGCAGTCTGGAAAAGACTAGTAAGGTGAGTATCAGTTGGTATCTTTAGTTATAAGGTTTGACTTAAGGGATACCTTTGGAATACATCATCTGGGATAAATAGTATTGTTGGAGTCTCTTAAGAAGCTTTGCAATCTATTTATCATAAAATAAACTACTTACTTATTTGTGATATCTGAACCTTGGGTATACTTTTAGAGGTTGAAGAGTGATTCAGAAGTTCAATAATGATGATAATGATGATTAAGATCAATACAGATAATAAAGAATAAAGATTAATATTATTAAGTCTGAGATTTAGTCCTCAGATATGAAGATATATATAAAAGAGTAATGGTCCATGCACAAGCTATTTCCATCATATGATCAAAACTTGTACCTGATGGGAGCTGTCATCTGTCATAACAGCTGTCAGGCTAATTTTAAAAGGTAACTAATTATGTTACTATATTGATATGCTTGTATCTCTACCAATACTTATTACTTTGAGATATACTATATATCATCAGAAATGGATTGATGAGCACCTTTCAATGCAAGTTTGATTGTGTGAATCCATCCAGCTGTTCATGAGATATTAGCAAACAAAGCTTTTACAGTTATTGATGATCTGATATCTCAGTTATTTGTTGTTGCTTTTGTATATCCTACATATGTACAGATAGTCTTGATATTTGGCTTTCTAACACAACTTAGTTTGTAAAAATCAGTCTATTGGTTGTGAAGATAGAAGCTAAATAAAGTTTGTAACAAACCTTTGTCAACAGAAATAGAAAAGAACTTAGTAAGATAGAATTTTTGGGCAGAGTTGGAAGGAGTACTAGATAGATAAGTTAACCTTGGCTTCAACAGATAACATTACATCTAGCCTATGCATTATGTGGTTGTAATTTCAGATAATAAGAGTTCAGATAGATATATACAAGTACAACACAATTCAAGTTGATAATTAGACTAAGAAAATGGTATATAATAGACTACATTCTTAAATATGAAACTTGTAACCTAATAATACTCTACTACTATATATACTCTGAATTATTGACTACTATAGTAGATGTTATTTGAAACTCTATGGAATTGATGAGAAGTATAGGTCTGGTTCTTGATAAGTGATTAGAATAGAGTAATCTATGCTAGAAGAGTGAAAAATATGTAGATATTGGATAGTATGTAATAAAGAAGAGATTTGTACTTAAAAAAGGAAAAATCTATCTCTTGTTCAGAAAAGAGAGAGAAGAAGTAAGGGAGTTCATTCAGAAGCAAATAAGGAAGGGATATATTCAACCATTAATATCACTACAAATAGTACTAGTATTCTTTGTAGAAAAAAAGAATAGGAAGAAGAGAATAGTATAAGATGGTTAGTATCTTAATAAGTGAACAATCAAGAATAACTATCCATTACCACTTATTTCAAATATTATCAATAATATTGGAACCAAGAAGATATTTACAAAGTTGGATTTAACATAGGGTTATCACATTTTTGGTTTAACAAGTTTACCAGCTGTTAAAATTATGAAAGATAAACTTAGTTTTATTTTAGTTTTATTTCCTATTTTGGAACTTAGAGTTAGGGTTAATGTAATGTCACAAGTCACTGTCACAAGCTGTCACACTATGATGCTATCATGGTCACATTATTACACATGCATATAATATGATAGAAAAAGGTAGAAGGTTCTGGAAGAATGATATTATACAATATGTTTAACATATGTTGACCTTAAGATGTATACATAGACATTTAAAATAGATTAAAGCAGTAGAGCATAGACCATGAGTAATTAGTATATAAAGTGGATGATCTGTACTGAGTTCTATATTGAGTTCTTTTGTGTTAACCCAATATAAGATTTATTTACTTAACCAACACTAATGTCTTGAGTTTGTAACACCAGTCATGTTTCAGGCCATAATGAATGAGTTGCTGAGAGACTTAATTAATACAGAGAAAGTAGAAAGTTTTATTGATAATATGATGGTAGAAACAGTAAGTGAGAAAGAACATAATAAATTGGTAGAAGAAATACTAAGAAGGTTAGAATAAAATGATTTATACATAAAACCAGAAAAGTATAGATAAAAAGTGAGAAAAGTCAATTTCTTAGAAGTAGTAATAGGACATAAGAGAATAAAGATGGAAGAGGAGAAAGTAAAGATAGTAATAAACTGGCTAGTCTCTAAATTGGTTAAGAAGTTCTTAGAACTGGCTAACTATTATAAAAGGTTTGTGAAAATTTTTGCAAAAATAGTAAGGCTATTACATAAATTAACAAAAAAGGAACAAAAGTGGGAATAGAAATAAGATAGGAAAAGTTGTTCAAAGTGTTAAAGAAAAGGTTTACTGTGAAACTGATTCTAGTATCTCCAGATCTAAACAAAAAAATGAGAATAGAAGTGGATGTATTAGATTATGCAACTAGAAAGATGTTGTCTATGGAATTTGAAGATGGAAAATAGAGACTTCTATTTTATCTTTCTAAATTATTAAATGAAACAGAGCAGAATTATGAAATTTACAATAAAGAAATGTTAGTAGTAATCAAAGAGTTGGAAGCATGGATGTATTTGTTAGAAGGTGCCAAATTCAAGTTTGAGGTCTGAACAGACTACAAATATTTGAAGTCTTTAAAGCATGTGTTAGAAGTTAGAATAGAGAAAACAGATGGATTGAGTAGGAGACTAGATTTGACAGTGGGAGTTGAGAATAATAATGAAAACCAGAAATTAATAAAGGAAGAGTGGTAAGAGAAATAATGGAAGTTGTGATAGAAGGATCAGAAATGGAGTTGGTAGAAATAATAAAGAAAATGAAAAAAGCAGGAGTTAAGCCATTAAAAGATAATAAGTGGGAGATAGAAGGAGAGTTAGTATTAAAAGAAGGAAAGATATATATGCTCAAGGATAAGAAGTTGAGGATGGAAGTCATCCAATAATAGGAGTCAAGCAGAAAAAAATTATGCTAAAGTACAACAAGAACTATACAATACTAGTTTTTAACTGCGTGCTAAAGAATTTAAAGAGGATATTAAATAATATATTAAAAGAAATATATGAGTAGCATCTGCTTGCAAATGCTTTTCCTCAATAATATACTTCTGAACAGTAAATCTTATACTGTGTAACAAGTTCTTTTAAAAAATCTAGTGAATAGATTATAAAGCTTCTTAAGAGACTTCAATAATACTATTCATTCTAAGTGATATACTCCAAAGGCACCTCTTAAGTTGAACCTTACAACAACTGAAGACACTAGCTAATATTTATGTTGAGATTTAAGTCTTTAGAGTTAGACAAAAGAATAAATCTTGGATCAGGTAATCATAAGAAAACTCAATAGAGTTCTAAGTACAAGATTGTCTATCTTATATACATTAGACTACTTGTCTATGCTATACTACCATTAGCCTATTCTAAAGGGCCATATATTTTTTTAAGATCAATATATATAAACTATACTATATGATATTATTTGTTCTAAGATCTTCTATAATGTTCCATGTGACACATGATTGTGACTATGTGACTGTGAAAATAAAATGTGTGACAATTTGTGACTGTGACATGTCATGTCATGCTAACTCTAACCTTAGATCTTTAAATAAGAAAATAAAAGTAAAATAAAAGTAAGAAAAACATTAAAAATAAATAAAGTCTATTGTCTTCAACTCTAACAGTTCACTTTAGAACTCTTCAAAACTTGTTCAAAAATAATAGTAGATACTAATGATGCTTACTTAATAAAATAAAAATTTGACTACTTTTAAGTAGAGATATTTGGATAAAGATCCTTTCTGTTATTCCTCTCTACTTATAGCTTATGTATTAGTCTAAAAATACAGAGAATAGAGACCAAAACTGCAAGGAAGCTTTTTAAGGTCTTATAAGTATATGGCCATTTCTTTATCTGTAACCCAATATCAATCCAATAATCAATTTCTACTTATAAGAGCCTATTTCATTCTCCTTTTGCCATTTCTATGGCCACCACTTCTCACTCCTTCATTCTGCACTATGTTGGCTTCTAATATAGTGCATTCTTGTCTTATTTCACCATCCAAACATTTATAACCTAGTAAAATGCTCTTATAAGTACATATACTTTGTAGTTAGTCATTTTATGAGTGGTAATTCCTTTTACAAAAGATCTAGTTTGATTAACAGCTACCACATTGCCCCTTAAACTGCTATTTGCTTGAGAGGACCTAAGGCATCATTTAGGAGTATAAGATCTTCTTGCTAATGCCTTTAAAAAGATCTTATATACTTTAAAAACCTTAGAAGATTGCTTTAAGAGATTGTTTATTTTTGTAGAAAAGCATTTTCTAGTATAATACCAGTTACATCATAATATACTGTAGCTAGAGGTAAATAATAGACAACAGAGTTGGTAATAAGAAATTACTGATAGCTAAGAGTAATAAGAGATATAGAGAAATATATAAAGAGATGTGATTTATATCTGAGAATGAAGAATAGGATAGAGATACTAGCAGAGAAGTTGATGACAAATAAAATATCAGAGAAGGCATAGACACACTTAATAGTTAACTTCATCTATAAGTTGTTATTAGTATCAGGAAAGAATGTAATATTAGTAGATTGTCAAAAATAACATATTTTGTAGCAACTATAGTAGGAATATTAGTGGAAGGTTTAGCAAGACTATTTAGATATGATATGTAGAAGCTACATAGATTACCAGAGAGTGTGATAAGTAATAGAGGACTACAATTTGCAGTAGATTTGATGAAAAAGTTAAATAGGATATTAGGGATAGAAACAAGATTGTCAATAGCATTCTATCTATAGACAGATAGGCAAACAGAATAAATGAACCAAGAGTTGGAACAGTACTTG
>Ga0157368_1000945_pt1 | contig 12905 bp, 10 predicted proteins | sample AttbisABBM3_FD_113146 | JGI IMG/M metagenome (GOLD analysis project Ga0157368, IMG submission 113146) | Fungus gardens microbial communities from leaf cutter ant in Botucatu, State of São Paulo, Brazil - Atta bisphaerica ABBM3 | ecosystem: Host-associated > Fungi > Mycelium > Unclassified ...
AGCAGTAGCAGTAGCAGTAGCAGTAGTAGCAGCAGCAGTAGCAGCAGCGGTGCTAGTGCTAGTGCTCTTGGCCTTGGCCATGGCTTCCTCCTGCTGCTTGACATACTCGGGCGATGGCTTGGCCTGGCCAGCCTGGAGAGCCCACAGGCGCTCGTTTCGTTCACGAATGAGCTCAGCCTGGAAGGTGTCGTCTGCCATGCGCTGGATATTGGGAACAGTATAAGCAGAGAAATGGTCGATGAGGGCGTGTTCGTCGTGGGGCTGTTCGTGAATACTGCTGGCAAGAGAGTCTCTGGCATCCTGGAGCATGGGCTGGAGATTGTCCTGGATCCTGCGCCGCAACTGGGCCTTCCACTCGTCGTCGGGCTCGACAGCGGCGAGGGAGATGACATCTCTGGCGGAGGACAAGAGGCGGGGTGGCATGCCGTGGGAAATACACCTCATGTCGATTATAACCAATCCATCCATGACCCTGTAATGTCTCTTAGCTTTCTATGTCTCTCTGCCGTCTCAGTCTCTTTTCAGCCCGGGAAAATATATTGCAATTGACTGCGAAATGGTCGGCATAGGTCTTCACGGCGCCGAGTCCTCCCTTGCCCGAGTCAGCATCGTCAACTGGCATGGTGCTGTTCTCCTGGATGAGTATGTGCAGCAGCGTGAACGTGTTGTCGACTACCGCACACAATATAGTGGCATTAGAGAGGAGCACATGGTGGGCGGTGCGTTATTCTCTCTCTCTCTCTCGACTTTTTACCCCGACGACTATGCTCTAGCAAAACCATTTGACAAAGTCCAGAAACTGGTAGCAGATATGATACAAGATCGGATATTAGTCGGTCACGCAGTCCATAATGATCTCAAGGTTCACCCCTCCCCAAACGACTGTCTTCTGGCTTATAATCTCACATTCATCAGGTCCTGTTCCTCTCCCATCCCCGTTCCATGCTGCGCGACACCCAATTCTACGCCTACAAATTCAACCTTACCAAATCTAAACGCATCGCTCTCCGCACCCTCGTCAAAGACCAAATCGGAATCACAATCCAAGACGGTGAACACGATAGTGTTCGTTTCGCCCCGATTCATCATCCCCTGCCTTGACGTGCGTTTTCTAGGTCATTGATGCTCAAGCGACAATGGCCATTTACCGCCTCCACAAAGACACATGGGAGAAAGGGTTCCCCTCGAACAGGTCCAAAAACACCGCAGAGACGTCCCAATCGGGTCCCTCTACCAAGCACCACAGGCGCGGTGGATCCGACAAACCTCGCCCTGTTCCTGACCATCTCAAGCAGCCCAACACAAGCTCAGGCTTAGATGCTATCTCCTCTGCACCGTCAACAATATCTCACTCTCGAAACCGAAAACGTCGAAATCCAACCACAGGCTCCTCAACTGTCATCCAACAACGCACCCCAAACGCCACAGCCCAAACTCATACCCAAGGAAAAGAAAAAGTAGTCCAGTCGGCTAAACAATCAACAGGGGCGATCGGAACAGGGAAAAGGAAAGCTTGGTGGACTCGATGATCGAGTTGAATCTGTACAACACAAGAAAGAAAGAGTGTTAGCTTGATACCTCTCGAAATACATACTCTACTGGTGGCGCTGTAAGAACCTGCGTTTCAATCAAGAAAGAGTCCAGTTACAATGAGACGAGTGGAAAATAATAATTTCTCTGGAGACTCCTTCGTGAAAAGAAACCAGATCAGCTGTCAGGACGATGACGTCTCTCTCTATAATGATCAACGTACAAGCTTGAAGTCAACGTGTACTTTTTACATCTATCAGTGATCCTCAGTCGATATCAGCAAAGCGAATTGCCTCTCGTAGAAAGAGAAGAGAGAAGCTGCATACGTCGCAAGTTAACTCTACTGGTAATAAAACAAGTCAAAACTAGCTCCGTAAAAGAAGTCTTCTAGGTGGGTCGCAATCAGAGATAGAGAATGTTGGTATGCTGGTTCATTTATTTGCAACCAGCGGCCTGTGGTAAAATATGGGGCAAAGGGGAAAGGATTTGAGGCGCCTCGTGTTATTCCGGAAATCACATTACCTAGGTACTCAGACAGACGATCTCTGAGCTTCCACCCATAAAGTCTTATTCACGCCTTCCTCACACAAGAACTTAAATCATTTTCTCTCAATAGCTTCTTGGCCCTGCTAGAGATTGGGAATGAACCATGCCTATTCCCACCTCTAGCATGTATCAAAATGCGACAGGCCAATATTCTCGTAGGCAACAGGCTCGTCAGCTCTGGTCAGAGTTTCGTATATACGCTGTGAAGGCTCATAAGGGGATGATCAATCGACGAACCATGGCTTTGCAAGAATTAGCGAGGGAATGGCAAATAATGCCTACTCGTTCTCAAGGAGAACGAACACAACAGAAAGAAACCATCATGAAGTTGCATGAAAAGCAACACTATCTAGAGATGCGGGAAGAATGGCAACGTATGCTTCACAGTAATGGGTTACAACACGAAGACTGGGGAGAGGTTACACCAGTAGAGATGACTCTCATACGACAAGTACTGGGACCTGATGACATTGAAGACGAAGAAGAAGACGAGGAAGAGCAGATTCTGGTCGGCCATGGTGGCTCAGACAACTATCATCCTCCTTTGATCCCCTCCAATATCACTGCACAACCCCTCAGTCAGAGCGTGAGCCACCAAAGTCAATCCAGTCTCTCCAGTCAGTCCTCTTATTCTTCAAACTCTCACCCATATACGGCGCCTTCCCTTCCTTCACGCTCGAAAAATTCTTCTTCTGCAAGCTATGCACTCATTGATCCTAGTAAATTCACCGATGATGAACGAGATGATTTCCCAATGATGAGTTCCTTTTCGGGTCAAGGAGACACTGTACGTTTCTCTTGACTTACTTTCCTACTCTAGTTCACGGCAATACTTCAGAACCATCACAACAAATCCGAAGACGAGCCAAGTGGCGTGTCTATCCCTCCCTATAAGACCTGGACTTCTAGCAGTCAACAAAAATCATCATCGGGGTTCACTACGCACAATAGTTCAAATCTCACGTCCCTCTCAAGCTCACCAATTGATATTTCTGCATCACGTTCAATTCATCAACCATCTTCTCTTTCAAATTCCTCTTCTTCAGTTTCACATTTCCCACATGTTCCTTCTTCCCTCTCCAAATCCGTCGCTGTTGATGATGATGATGTCGATCCTGTCTTCACTTCAACCATAAATGGAAATGGAATATCAACGTTGTCATCATCGTCTGCTGCTGGTGCTGGTGCTGTTGCTGTTGTTGGCAAGTCCAAATCTAAACTTCGTCGTGCATACATCGGTCCTCAAGTTACTACCCATGATTCAGATAACGAAGCCGACGCCGATCTCGTCAGTATGTCCAGGAATGATCAAATAGCAGCCTATGAAAAATTCAAAAGAGCCACTCGCATCCAGAAAATCCATGAATTTCATCAAGAGGCGACTCAATTCGATATTGAATTAGCAGACAAAATCAATACAAATTCTAAGGATAAAATATGGATTGCACGCATGATAACACAGCATGAGCAGGCTATGTTAAAACTTCGAACAGAGAAGGAGGAGGAACGTAGAAAGCTTGTATGCGATGAGCGAAATAGGATGGTGGTCCAAATCAAGAAAGGTCGTTCGAGTAGTCCGAGTAATGGGTCTGGAGTTGCGGTGAAGAGAGGATGGGTTAGTTCGTCGTCTAAGATGACAACTACGAAAGCTTCTCCCAAAAGCGGGATTACTCATTCCGCGTCTACGGCATCTATCAAGATACCCGTCACTTCTGTTCCCCAACCTCGGACACCACTCTCGACTTCATCTTCCATAGGTGCAGGTTTTATGAACCTCGATGAACTGCAGAATGTTCTCGAATATGCACCCGACATGCCACTCGACACTGCTCTCCAGATTACTCAATTGATTGGAAATGATGGTGCTCCTGGTACCTTCAATCCCAGTCAAGAACACGATCAAGATTGGGATACCCCTCAACTCCATCAAAAATCCAGTTCAAACTTTGGTCCTCGTAAACGCAACAACTCCATCTCAGTCCTAGACGACTCGCGATTCGACACGATCAGCGCCAAAGCCAAACAACGCAGAGATACAATCACCGTTTCCACTACAGCCACGACCAACCACGAGTTGAAGAACGGTACGAATGGATACTGGAAACCTCAGGTTCGATCACCTTCACCAGAGGAAAGTGAAGCTATGACAGATCAATTTGCGAGAATCTTACTTTCTACCAATGAGAGTCAACCTCAAACACGAGCCAGTGTTGCGACGCGTAAAGGAGATAATGATGATGTTTTTTGGGGTACTTGGAGATCGAAACCTACACCTGCACCTCAAATCACTAAATCAACTTTAACAACAAATGCTAACACGTCTCAATTGAGTGCGTGGACAAAGAAACCTGTTCAATCTGCTAGACAACCATCTTCTCCTACGGTGATAACGACAAGTGGGTGGGGAACGACGACTACGAAAAAAAAGACTCTAGGTGCACCGAATTATTGGAATCAGCAAGTCCAAAATCCCAACGACGATGAAACTGAGGAGGAGGGGGAGGTGGAAGGAGAAGAAGAAGAAGAGGGAGAGGAATTTGTTCCATCCTCACCGTTCAGTTCGGGGATAATATCGAAGAGAGGACCTTCACTGCTCAGTGATATGATGACAAAAGGCAAAAATGTAGTTGTAGGAGCAGTCGGTGCCGCTCTCGGTTCAACGATCAATGGAGGAGGATCATATCCTACTGCACCTGTCCCAATAACGAACAAGCAGAAGAACAGTGCTCTAGCATCCGCCATATCGACATCTCCCCTACTCCCACCAGCTCCCGTTACGTCAACAAAGGGAGGAAAGAAAGCCCGTCAGATCGCAAATAAGAGAGCAATGCCTGTTTCTCTGATGGAACCAGAAGAGGATGAGGATGAACCACAACCGCACACGACAACCCCTAGAGCGACCGCTAGTACCACGAAATTCACTTCTACTTGGGGATCTCAGAATAATTCAAAAAACACTTTTGGCGTTGGATCCCGGAATACTGTTTCGTCAGGTGGGATGTGGGATGATATTTCGACGACACCCAAACCATGTGGCTTGTCTAACACATTCAGTGGCAATCAGGGTCTGGGCCGTGGGGCTTCAGGTAGTGTTAGAGTGCCGTCTGGTCTCCACTATCAAGTTTGGAACGCAGAAGAACCAGCGCGGGAGGAAGAAGAACAAGAACAAGAGGAGGACGAGGACGAGGAAGATGAGGGTGAGGAGAACGAGTGGAGTATACCTGGTTCGTTAAATACTCGAAGAGGTGGTTTCGGTGCTGCTGGTGCTGCAAAGTTGGGTCCTGGTTTATCCGCGACAAACGTCAAGTCTTCAGCGAAGGAGGCCATGACACAGTCAACCAGCGCATGGGGTGCACGGGGTCCCTCCTCAAGCGCAAAGCAAGCTTCCCCAAAGAAGACGTTTGCTGCTACTCGAAAGCACCAGGTTACGATGGAAGAGATACCAGATGAGTCAGAACAACCTGACCGTAGCCCGTCAAAATTCCTTGCCTTTGATTCAAGTGCTATTCTAGAGCCCAAGCCGAGTAAACCTGCAGCGATGTTCGATGACATTATTCAGTTCGATGCCGAGTCAGGCTCAGGCCCCGAAGACATACGCCATCGTCTAGTAACTGAGAAACAGCAAGTTTCACCCCCTGTAAATGTCAACCCAAGAATGACTGATATCGACCCTGCTGTCTTACAAAGGGCCGCTATGCAAATGAGACAAGGGGAAGAACGTTTCAGTACCGCTAATCCGAATGGTGTAAAGACAAAGCAGAAATCGAACAGTGCTTGGGAATCTTCTCCAAATGCATCTAGTTTCATGTCTGAGTCCTTCGATGAGCCTTCACCCCTCTCTGATGGTCCAGCAACGTTTGGCACACAAAAGCCAACGTCGGATCAGGTCTGGGGTTCTGGTTCATCGTCAAGTCCAAAGGCTATTGGCAGTATTGGGATTGGAAAGGCTAAACCAAGTACTGCGACCTCTGATGGATTCGGTACTGCTGGTGGGTTTGGTTGGGAATCGGGTTCTTTTGGATCAAAGAGTGATTTTTGGACAGGCATTGTTTCAAAGGAAGGGAACTCGGATGAGGGAGAAAAAAGTGAAGAAGACTTGGAGAGAGAAAAGGAGATCATGAATTCGCAACGGAAGTTGAAGGATCTCTTTGGTGATTCGACTACCGACTTTAGCTCCAAACCTGCCGGGGAGGTCGTTGCGGGAAGCCCCAAGATCTCTGGCGCTAAGGCAAGGGCATTAAAAAAACAACACGAACGTGAAGAAAGGGAGAAGCTGGAGCGCGAACTCCGGGAGCAGTGCGAGGCTCAGGAGCAAGAAGAGTGCGAGGCGCAAGAGAAGAAAGCTGTCAAAGAGGCAAAAGAGAAAGAGAAAGAGGCTGCGTCGACTCCGAAATCCACAGGAGCTAAGAATCGCGGAAAGAAAGGGAAATGGAAGAGATGATCAATAGGCCATTAATGGGTTGTTGGATTTCGGTGTGTCTTGGGTGGCTTCACTTGTGTTGTGGTTTTGTTTATTCATTCCATTGTATTTTTTGCCATACTTTCCTAAATGTTTCTCTTGTAACTGCTTGCTACTCCCTAGCTTGGCTGCATCCGTGGTTCTCTGAACAGGCCTTCTCTGTATCAACGGACTCTCTTCTTGATGATTGCTAGTCGCATCGTTCTGAGATATGTCTTGTATGCCCTTATGATTATGACTTATGAATATGCTAATATGTTCTCTTTCTGTGATAGCTTGGGGGAGTAAGAATGCTAAAGTAGAAATCGTCTATATGTTCTCATCTCATTGGGAGATGAGGAACTCTTCAGAATATGAGTTTTGATTTATGTGGTCTGGACGATGGCTACACAAGAAAGGACCTGCTCTTTGAATCAAACAACTCAGAAGGTCCACTAGTATATGGGTAGTGTGATATATTACACCAAAACAGTCATGGGGCAGTTTTGTAACGTCGACCTTGAGTACATTGTGAAGTAAACTTCGCACGCGCAATTATTTGACATTGGTCTCCCCTTGATAGCCATCGGATGTAAATCAAGTTCTTGATTGAGAAGTTTGGTTACATTCTCTCATTGGAGAGAGCTGAACACGATGATATCGGCACTAACACGGTTTTCATATCCCGCGACTTCAATACAGATTATACCCAAACGACCCAAGTATGGGCGGAGGTGTCTTCAGGAACTGTCTCTGACCAGAAAAGAAGCTCAATTGTGATAACCAAGGAGATCATAGTGTTTGAACCTTGTTTCCAGTCAAACTCTGCGATCGAGTACACCCCACTATGAAATGAGTATAGGTACCATCAGTTAAAAAACTTGGTTCCATTTTAAAAAAGCCTCCGCGAGCGTGCGTTTTGTCATGACTTATGTCATAAGTCATAAAGGCCCTCCACTTGAGATGAAAACCCCACAGGAGCGATGTGACGATGGCGGCATTAGTCCAAATCATCTTCTGAGTCAATCAAACAGTCCTCTGAACAGGCTATTGCTTCTACATAATTAGACCATTTTGAAACACCATAACACCAGAGACATAGCCTCGTTGATTCACTCTGAGAGATCTGGGGTCCGAGGATGACTCCCATTGAAAATAAGGCCAAGGCCAGCACAAAATCTCCATAAAGTCTTGTGAGTAGTTGCATGGGCTATATGACCCACGCGCCGATCATGGTCGGCAACTTCGCGAATTAAGCTGTGTTTCTATCGTCTTAGGGTATGCAGAAGCTCCGCAGATAATAAGGCGCGGTCCAAGTGTCCTAGCCTGAAAATCAAGGTTGCTATAGTCAACTGTGCTTGTATCCGGATTAACGGAATAGTCAAACTAAATTGAAGTTTCCTTATAGCCCAAGCCAGAGGACAGGTACAGTTATTGCAGCCTTCACCCACGAACGACATCACGAACATGGTGTCCATGAGTTACCTGTCAGTTGTCAGATGAACCAAATCACACGAGTCGGTCTTGAGGCTGGATTAAGGTTGTCATGGCCATGAAGCCATGCAATAAGGACTATCAACGCCACACACTCGCAATGTTATGTTATATCAGTATCAATCAGCGGTTTGTGGAGTTCAAAAAATGTCCCATACCATAGCCAAGCAATCAAGCAAGCCACACCGCTTGAGTACGGTTGAACCTCATTGAAGTTGAAAGTTGCTAGAGCACCCTTCTGGACAAGCACTTCGAGCTTGCCAATGTACCGAGTCCCGCCACAGTACGTGCATCCGGAAGGCTCCCTTAGTATCGTTGATCAGAATAGATCCGTTCGCCTCCATGGTCACAAAAGCTCGTCAGGTTCCTGATGAGCTGTCAATCACATTCAAAGCACACGACAAGGACTACGTACCTCGGAAACAATAGATTCTAGATAAGTATATTGTCGCCTCCGCCAAGAAATTCCTTGTCATTTATGTCTATTTCAGCCAGAGGATTTAGTCCGTGGAACCAGTTACATTGGCTATATCAAACGAGGATGAAATACAGTAATTACTCCGGGGCTTTATCTAGACCCCATGATGACACTCACCTCTTTAAGCTGCTATCTTCAGAAGCCGACGAGATAGTGCAGCACCACCAGCTATACAATCATCTTGTACCAGCCCTGATGAATATCCTTGTTGCTAAACGCAGGCCAAGGTTGATGAAGTACATTCCGAAGAGTAGCCACAAAACTACCAATCCACTGGTCCAATCAATCCAGAACTGGGGTTTCAAAATGGAGGGTGACAACGCGTGAGTCTTCCTCGAAAGGAACCATGGGCGCGGCCCTTCCTTAATGATGAGTTTTGATTGCACGCCCAGCGCCTTGGCACTTGCCAAGGACTTGAGACAACCATGCAAGCAAATAGGCTATTGGACAACCTATCCTAAGAACAACAATAACCATAAGTGCAACCTACTTTGATGCCTAATGCATGGAAGACCAGGAATACGGCGTGTTCAAACAACGTCATCTCCACTGTAGCATCAACTAATGCAGCTCCGATCAACATTGAAGGTAAACCCAGTCGGAGAAATCCACATGAACACGAGCAAACGGTGGACAGGCTAAGAACCTTTGTGACTGTAAAAACGGCATACACTACAGAAACGGTGATCACACACACCTTTGCCGCCAGAACAGAACTCTTCATAAATCTGGCTAGTGATCCTTGATGTTTTGCAAAGAACTCAAACACCTTCTTGTGCCACCTTGCTTTCAATGACTGTGCTTGAGTCTCGGTCTTACTCTGAGTAACATCCATTGAACTCGGTGAGTCCGAAGGGGGCGGACCCAAGATCGACATCCTCCTCGGTGGAGCTGAAATGATGGTCTCATTGCCATCCATTGCTTCTTGTGACTGCTCTGTTAGCTCTCCACTGGGAAGGACTGGCTCTACAGTCGTGCTCGCTACAAAGGCAGACCGTGCTAATGGGACAAGAGAGACTGAGTCGTTATGTTTTGGGGATTCCTTGAGCGGATCGAGCTACAGAGAAAATGACGTTTTTAATTGGCTGATTAGAGCTGCCAAGTAAACTACCTTGCCCTCCTTTAAGGCGTTGGAAATACGCTCGCATGATGGTCTTGTATTAGGACTTTTATTCAACAAACCTTCTAGTAGTATGAGGAAATTTCGAGATATCCTGCGAGTCTCAAACGTGGTGACGAAGTCAGGGTTTGCTTTGAACCTTTGCAGTGTTGTAGGATTGACTTTCAAATCTAAAAAAATCACGTACCCAGGATAATCCAACACCTCCTGTTCCAAGAGCCGTAACTTCTCTGCTTCTCCTAGTCTACTCCGTCTCCCCGTATGCTGATCGCCGCTCAGATTATCATCCTTGTCACCATCAGCAGCATAGCTGGAAAAAATGATGTGCAGTCAGCGAGAAAGTGAAGAACAAGAAACATACCGATACGGAAGTTTGAAAAATAGAAGTTTATGAAGAATCATACCAAGAGACCACATATCAGACTTGGAATTGACATCACGCAAAACACCAGTGGGCGATGGAACGGACTCAGGAGAAGAGTATTCAAGCCTGGATACCGGTTAAGCAAGTCGATTACTCTGGTTACCAGATACGTACGTTCCAGTATTCCCAGATCGTACCGGGTTATTCCCGATCATTTCGCGTGAAGTGCCGAAGTCTGAGAGCATAGCTCTGGGACTAGATGAAAGTTTAGGGGTTGGGATGGATGTTAAACGGAACACACGCACATAAGTTTGCCTTCGTCCCAAGTTAAGAGAACATTCCCGGGCTTCAAATCCAAATGTAGTATAGAACGATCATGCTACAGAAAGTGGGTACGGACAAGGAAAAAATATTCGACTTGTTACTCACGAGAAAGCAAAGACCCTCAACCACATCACGGAACAAGTTCTTTACCTCATCCGCACTCAATAGATGGACTGCTTTCAGGGACTGTGGTCTTCTCCCTAGTATCCTTCCACCGGTGAAGAGGGTTTCGCGTCGCATACGCTCTTGCTCCGCCGGTGTAGCTCGTTGATACGCTCGGAATGCTCGAATACGGGCGGAGCGAGAATGTGAATCCGGGTTTGGTGACAGCACATCATTGGATGGATTGCGGGGTTCCAAAACCTCCGTCGACGTGCCGGGGTTTGGGGACGAAGAAAAGGCACCGAAAGGGTTGATATGTACATGAGGCGATCCGCGACCTAGGCGGATATCAATAAAGTCGTCCAAACTACCTCCCTCCGCCCACTGCATCAATACATGGAGAGTTGGTACCCGTGGTCCGAAGGAAGAAAATTGGCAGGTTTCGAGCCACGCATGACTGAACTGAATGAATAAAACCAGAATTGAGGGAAATTCAAAGCACAAACTGGTATGTAATGATATTCGGATGATGCAGCCTCTCTAACAGACGCACTTCTCGAAGAATGGCGAGCAGATATGAATGGGATTCTCCGACTGCAATCTTTTTGACTGCAAAATGACCTAAACATGATGATGAGCAAAGGGGTCAACGCGTTCGTTGAGGGCGAACCGAGTTTATTTCTGTCTAGCACATGCTGTACATCAATGTTTTAGCATAAACTGTTGAGGTCCATAGCTTAATGGGTCAACCACATTGTGTCGACCAGCCTTCTCACGAGCACATGAGCTCAATTACTGGGCCTCACTCACCTGACACAAGTACACCGACCCATTGGCCCCCATACCCAGTTTGTATTCCTCCTGAAAAAAGCGCTTGAAGTAACCTTCTGCTAGAGTATTAGGAGGAAATGCTCTGGAAGGTCCTTCGCTTTGAAGCTCCGCAAGTCCATTATCCTCGTGAGCAGTGAGTGATGGCGGAACAGAGGCATTTTCATTCGCAGTGGCCAATAAATGAAAGTAGTCAGGTTTGCGGGTATGATTCATGGGGTCGACTTCGTCAAAATCACTGTGTTCTGTAAAATGCTCAAACCCCTCAGGTAGAGTACGCCTGCAATACGGACAAGCGTTGTTTCGCACAGTGAGATCATGGCTACTCGAAAAGCGACTGATCGAAAGAGCATGACTTTTGGGATTATAGAGAACAACCTGATTCGAAGAGTGCAAAATAGGTTGCCAATCTTGTTCCTCGGAGGCGGAATGCAGTGAGACAACTCCTCCTGGAATTGAAGATAGGAGACTGTCAGCAGACATGGACAATCTCTGTTGGTGACACCTGGGAAGAACGTCAGGTCTTCTAGCACTCATGCCATAATAGCAAGCAACACACAGTTATTAACCAAGATCCTTTCAGGCTCTCAGAGATTTCGCGGAGAATGTATATGTCGGTAATAAAGCATCGACCAAAAGTACCGATGTCAATCGATAGAAAACCAACATAGCGCGCTCGACATGTCAGGGGCCAGGGGTACTCGGTATAAAACACGTGAAGAGTCCCACACTACAGTATATTCTGTGATATGCAACTCGTATTTAGCAATATCATCTTGTTTTCCATTATCTCTTGAAGATTATACCTTTGGAAGGCGTGGAACTAGATAGCACTTTTGATAAAGCACGAATGTTGTCATTCGTGTCCGTTTAGGTCCTTCCTTCCGTTTGATGGCTCATGAGGGACCAGTCTCCAGAACATGTTGATCAGACGTTGGATAGGCCAAAGTCCGTTGAATGATTATTGAGTGTGCTGAATGCTCCAATAACTTAACAAATTTTCAAGTTAACAATCTATCGGTCATCGTGAGTACTGTCGTCTGACAATAATATATCTATCCTTGTTAACAAAACTTCGGTCTGAACCCGTCCAAAATAACACGATCCATTTCGATAGAAGTATACCGGTATAGGGCAAAAATCATTTCCCTCACAAAAAAAAAGTATAATTGCGTGTCTCTCCATCTTCGAAGTCGTGCAAAATAACATCTCCAGCAACCACCGTCATGGGTAAAGATTTTGATCATCCAAAGTAATAAAAACACCATACCACTAATAAGCTCTCAATACGACAAAAGAAATGGCAAAAGAAATGACGCAAATCATTAGCCTCTCCAGGATTAGAATACAGCTCCGTGAAGCAGAAACCATCATATTGAACAGTCTACTTAATTTGACTAATGTCAACTTCGTCTTAGATAGTCATATAACCTTCAGGGCCTCTGGTAATGGTATTTCATGATCAAACTAGCAACACGTCGGAACAGGAGACAGATATAATGCATTTCCATTCATAACAACGGAACAGGCTCCTTTCTGCTTTATTTGTAACGTCTGTGGTGCAAATCTGAAGATGGTTTTTCTGGAAGGGGGGGGGGGGGATGGTAAGGGAAACTGAACTTAGAAAACCAACCTGGGAAACCCAGAAAAAAAGGGGTAGGGCAGGGGAGGGGGAGCGAAC
>Ga0157368_1000947_pt1 | contig 12884 bp, 11 predicted proteins | sample AttbisABBM3_FD_113146 | JGI IMG/M metagenome (GOLD analysis project Ga0157368, IMG submission 113146) | Fungus gardens microbial communities from leaf cutter ant in Botucatu, State of São Paulo, Brazil - Atta bisphaerica ABBM3 | ecosystem: Host-associated > Fungi > Mycelium > Unclassified ...
CATTGGCATTCGTATGGCTGAGGGTAAAGAGGTTCATGGTGCGATCGCGAAATACGTCAGGCACCGTAATGTTGCAGTCCTGCAAGGTATATTCAGGCATGTATAACGTCTCCAGTCCATGAGTCCGGTCCAGAATAGCAACGTTTATAAAAATGGTCTCTAAGTGATTCTGATTTAAATTTGATCTAATTCAAAGGTGTTCTTTGCACCTTCTGACCTGCTCCCTGATAATTCACACAGAAGACTGTTATCAATGTCCGCTTTTCGCTCATAGCGGACCTCCAGCTCAGTCAGCCTGTCCGCTTTGTGCCAATTGCAGACATATACAATTATGTAAGGTAAGATAAAAGGTTACCAGCCATGCTATCTCAGAAGAGACATGGATAAACATTCATAATGGTAACTGTTATTTACTTATAACCGCTAGCGAATGATGTGCTGGTTTTAACCTAAAATTGAACCACATAATCTTAAGGATACATAGTAGACCTATGTAGATATAAGGCAATATAATGGAAAATCATGTCTTTATTAAATTCATTTTGTTATTAAGTCTTTCTGCGATAGAGATGGCTATTTTAGTAATGTTTGCTTCATCGATAGTTTACTTTTTTTTCAGCCACAACAAAGGTGTGCTTCAATATATTATTAAAACTTTTTCCATAGGACTTATAACTATTCCAGTCGCAATTTTACTCCTTGCTGCGCTCGTAAATTACGTTGCATGGCAAAAAGTAATTTTAAGAGCGTGGCGTATTATATTTTTCTCAACAAAAAAAACAACCATTGATGCTAATGATGAATCAGCAGAGGTAATTGTTCATCTTGTTCATGGAACATTCGAGCCTAATGCTTCCTGGGTGCAACCAGAGTCCGAAATGTGCAAATCAATTAAATTAAACAACCCCAATATAGGTATATCTCGATTTAAATGGGACGGAAAAAACTCTGAGTTATCTCGTAAGAAAGCGGCACATCAATTAAAAAATCATATAGATAATTCTATTGCAAAATATAATTATATTATTGCACATAGCCATGGGGCAGATATTGTACGAGAAATGTCTTATCTGCAAAGCGACATCGGAAAAAAAATAAATGGCGTGTGTCTTTTATCACCTCCGTTCATCTTTCGCCGTAAAATAGAAAGAACTTCTGGCGCCTTGATTCATCTTATTGATTTTAGTGGTTCTTTTGCTATTCAGCTATTGCTTGCAGTGTTTTTAGTTCCTTTTAATCTATTTAATTCTGATTATGCTATAGGCATCTTTCTTGTTTCAGCGTTAGTAGAATTTTTAATCTCCAAAAAATATAAAAAAGAATTTTTGCAGGAAGTTGAGGATGGCAAGCATTATGAAGCAGTTGACTTTCAGAATATTGAGATTTATCACGCAATTGGTGATGAAGCAGATTCAGGCCTGAGATTTGTGAGTTCACTTCATGAAGGGTGCTTTGCAATTCTTTCACAGCTAAAAAAATCTCAAGCGAGTCATAAGAAGCTAACACACTGGTCAGCTTTTTTAAGCTATTTATTTTATGTTTTAATGAGCTTAATAATATGGTTTTCCTATCCTGAAAAAAATTCATGGATTTTGTTATTTTTAGTCAGTTTTATATTAACATTTATTTCACACATCTGGCAGTGGTTAAAACCATCAAATGACATCCCTCATATTTTACTCATTGCTGCTATACCCGTTGTAATTTTTTCTTTTTGGTTGGCCGTAGCTAAGGCTATAGCGTATGGAGATATGCGACTAATATTGTGCCCCGAAGTTTTTATTTCATCATCTGAAACTCCAGCTGGACGCCATAAAATCATTAAATTCTCTCCACAAAACGATGGCATGTTAATACACTCAACACACTCACACCCTGAAGCTATAAAATATGTTTCTGAATGGTTATCAGAACGCGAGAATAAGAGAAGAACTAGTAAAACATAGCTTGATATAGCTACCATAATCCAACTAAAAAATACTCCCTTCTAAGTTAATCGGGGAGTTTAATCTGGCCACGACCCGGATGCCTGGTCAGAATTTAAAAAAGCGCCTGAATACTACGCCTGAAAAAACGCCAGGGATACGGCGCTGACCTGACTGACAGCGCTTATCAGACGCCGGGGAGGGCATGTCCTGCCCCCGGCGTTGTCATTCCCTGCCCTTGCCGGGTTTCTGTGATATGCAGCAAATGACGTTACCTGTCATGCGTTGGCCCTGTTTTTATATTACATCCTTTTCAAAAGGATTTGTCAGGCACAGCAGTCTCCCTGCCATACCTGCATCAGTACCAGAGTCACGACAGCTGACGGCAGGAAGAGTGAAAATTCTGCGGAAAAGCTTTGTCAAATTCAGGCCCGCTTTAACATCAGCTCCACACACTGAAAGTCAGGACGCTCTGGCGCCGGGTTTTGGCGTCGTCTGCTGAGAAAACGCCCGCGGATGCACACTGCTGACAGGGCGGAAAGGTTTTTTATGAATTGACCTTTTACCTGCCGATATGCGCATCCATAAAATCCACCATGGCACCGGCATGGGCATCCACGTGCCGGATGTAGCGCATCACCGTTTCAGCCTTCTTCCAGGTGCCTTCCTGCATAATCTGTGCGGTACTGTATTTTTTTGTAGCCATGTCGACAGCGGCCCCTACACGTGTACTGTGTCCCGACCACCCCCGGTAACGGTTTTTATTGGGTTGCGCATCCCTGCCGGGGCCAGCTTCCTGCCAGGCGCGGGCAAAAATATCCTCCAGTGCCCGGGTTGAAAGCGGCCTGTCTGTGTTGATCTTCGCTCTGTTTGTACGGTGAACAGACGAGAATATAAAGGCATCAGGAACATTAATCAGGCCTGACGCATGCAGCCATTCGCTCAGGCGCTGCGATGAAAGCGCACCCAGTCCCTTGATAAGTCCCCCGGTCATCACAATTGTTTTTGTCCAGCCGACGTCCAGCACAATCCTGCCGTCTTCAGCATGCGAAACATCACGTACCCGAAGACGTCCCAGTTCGCTCAGACGCAACAGAGTGGCATATCCCACATGGAGAAACGCAAGGTCCCGCTTCTGCTGCAGAGAATCAGCCCCCGACCACCGTTCGTCAAGCGTGAGCAGGTCGGTCAGACGAAACGGTATTGCCTGACCCGTACGCTCGCCTCCTGTCACGGCCGTGCGGTTAATTTTCTTCATGGCGCGGAAGGCTACCGGTGAGGCACCGGGGGGCGTGAGGCCAGCGTTACGGTGTAACATAGTGATCAGGGCCAGATGTGTAGCGATTGTCGAAGATGCCCGCCCGTTTGCCTGCAGCCACAAAAGGTAATCACGGAGACAGCCGGGTGACATGGGCAGAAAGGTGCGGCCGTGCTCAATCGCCCAGCCCGCAGAGATCCGCATCACGCTGAGCAGCTGTCGCCAGGTATTGTCAGAAAAGGCCTCACGATCCTGAACAAATTCCTGAAGCTTCGCCACCACTTCAGCCTGTGCGGACAGCTGAACGTCGGATACGGGGAAATGTGGTCTGAAATCATCCATTTTTAATCTTCCTGAAGACAACGCTACGTGAATTCTGCCAGGGAAGCAGGGGAGAAACCCTGCAGATTTCGCGTAGCGATGCCTGTTAATTTTTTTCGCTCAGGTCCGAAAATTTCAAACAGGCCCTGATCTTCATGCCGGATCCCATGATACATGGATCCTCATGCGGATCCTATCTTCATATAAGTCTTATTATATGAAGTTAGAAGAAAATGTAAGCACCTATAAAAAAGCGGGGTAACCAGAGAGCTTAAGGTTCATAGACCGTCAATTATATGAAGTTGAATTGTTCAAAATGATCCAGTAATGGACAGGAGCCCACAAGATGCCATGTCGTCAATAAAAATAATTAGTTTGTATCAGCGCCACATAGCGGAAGTAACTGCAAATTACAGGCTAATTCCGCAAAAATGGATGTGGGCACGGTGCTTAAAACCAAGGCATCTTCTGGCTAAAACCAAATATGATGCGCCGTGTGATACAGATGACCACAACATGATGGTGAGGGGGCGGGGGGCGCAAGCGGAAGAAAAGCACTTCTTCCGTAAGGGTGAATGGACAGTGACGTAATTACTTCTCGTCTTCCTCCCATATACCACGGGGCTTGGATATCTGCTCATCATGACAGAAAAGGCAGACATAACGATTGCGCTTGCGATTGTACTGTACAGTTTCAAGCGCAGACTCGATAAATTTTCCGTCAAAATTCCAGCTTTTTTCCATGACTGATACACATTTTTTACAATAAAAACTTTCTTTCTTCTTTGTATCTTTGGGATGATTTTTAGTATAACCAAAAAATTCACGCGCTGATTCTTTAGAACATGCAGATATAGCAGATGTAAACTCATAATGAGTCTGAAGCATTTCCCACACTGTACCGGAGAATTCTTCTTTATCATCCTGATGAAAACGAATGCCTCCAGAGGAATGTGCCGCCTTATATTGATACCTGTGCCAAATCCAGTGCGCTGAATCAGGATTAAGATTTATATGTGCAAAAACTACTGAAGTGAAAATTAATTCAGGTGATATGTCTGTTTTCATATCAACTGTGTGCATAAATCTGTTTCTGAGAATGCGCATGTTTCTGAACCAGTCTGTGAATTTAACCGGAAATTTCACAGGTGAAAAAGTGTCATGAACTTTTATAAGATCCTGCGCATCAAGTGTATGAAATTCAGAGAATGAAATATTTCCATCATTATCAGTCTTTGGCGGGTTACGGGTTGCATTCACTATAAGAAGATAGGGGGAAATCTCAACAATAAGACCTTTAATCCTGAACTCCACTGACTGAAGTATTAAGGTAAAAGCAGTAATTAATTTTGGACGTGCGAATGACCAATAGTGCTCGATGTTTCTAATGTCTTCATCGGTGAAGTATTCAGATCCATTATAAAACTGATTCCAAGTATCAATCTCTCTATATTCATATACCAGATCAGCAATTTTTTCCCACGCTTCATTGACCATATGATCAGCCATAGAATAAAAATCGCTTTTCTTAGGGATATCCGTAATCACGTTAAAAACTCCGAAATTAATGTCATATGAGGTTTAGGAAAATAATTAAATGATATACAACTACGATTGTTCATCATAATCAGGAGTGTCAAAAATATTAACGTTCAGATCAACAGTATGTCCTGAAAAACCAGAAATCTTTTCCAGAAGTGTCTCTAGCGTATCGCGGTCGAACTCAACGTAATAACCGATAAACATGTTATCATTAGTGGTTTGTTCGTGCACATCAAAAAAACCTGGATTTCATCCAGTTCATCATATTTCAGATTTATTGCATGGGCTATGAGGCGAGTGCGCATGGTTTCGTCTTCAGGGTCACGTGTTTCGCGTGGCAGGGCGGTTAATTCGGCCTTAATTATGACTTTATCCTTCCAGTTGCGCAGATATTCTGACCAAAGTATCGGTTGTTATGTTTGCGAAGACGAGGCCAGACAGGAAATTTTGGCAGAGGTGGCAGCCTTCCAGGCTCAATGAGAAAGAAAGGTGCTAACTGTCTGCGGAAGAATAACAGAAGATCCGCACATTCAGACATGTGAACGATAAGGAGGTAAGGGCAGAGACAGAATAAAAATGTTTAACGCAGACGGACACCTAGGGTATGCTGTAAAAACAGTTCATTTTCGCACACAAGTAAAGTTACATTAAATGGGAAAAGACAATGCTTGATCGCCAGCGTAGGGAATATAACATAATCTATGTATTTTCACTACTCAGTACAAATATTACCTTCAACAGCCAGCAGTCCAAGCTGGATATAAATAAAGTGATGGAAACAGTGCTGACTGGCCTGTTGAATAAGATATTGGGTCTCTCACTGGTAAATCTCAATACAATAAAGCATAATCATCCTGCTATTGATTTAGGAGATTACGAAACAGGATCAGCCATTCAGGTAACATCTGACGGTTCAAAAGCAAAGTTTGAAAAAACAATCGATATGTTTATTAAACACAATCTGCAACAATCGTTCAGTAAAATATCGTTTCTCATCATATCTAATGATCCCAAAATTTCTTTTTCACGAAAGCCATTTGATATAGAAGTACATAATTTATCAGATCTCGCCAAAGAGATATGCGAACTGGAAGACGGGCGTTTTAATGAAGTATATGCTTACTGTGAATCGAACTTTAGCGTATATTTTCCTAATAATAACAGGAGCATGCTTGAGCCAACGTTACGCTCATCAGTTGATCCGTCATCGAACATTGGTTTCTTTTTAAGTGCAAATGATATAGTTGTAACAGATGAGCATATAAATTGCTCAGTAGATGATATAAGGGGTCAACTGATAAGCTTAAAAGAAAAATTAAGTAAATTTTCTAATGATCAACGTTGGTTTATTTACAGGGTAATGGAATGGACTATGAATAACTATAAATATAATTGTATAGAATATTGCCTCGCCCCTAGAACGGTAATAGAAAGATCAGTTGATGATATAGACATAAGAAAACTAAGTGACATAGTTAGTTCTCTTGAGCACTTGGGCGTGGCTGGATATGACGAATGGGACCGTTATCTACAAGTTGATGGCTATTTTTTACAATATAAAACAGGTATACCTGAAGAATTTGACTATCTTGCTGGGATAGTAACCTTTCTAAGAAAGACCCAAGAGGCACGGAATCGAAATAACATCCTAAAAAAGATCATAATCGATTGTGACTTTTCCTGTGTTAACTGAATTATTAAATCAGTAAATTATTAAATTAGGTATTCGTTTACGCATGCGGAAGAATACGGTTTTCTCCGCAGGTTTGGTCAGTGTTGATAAAGGTAACAACCCTCACCACAATTGGGAGTCAAATCACGCGCTATGGAAAAGTGCGTGAACGCGGGGGCTTTTAATTTTTGCTAGCTAGCGGTAATATGTAGAAACACATTCCAGAAACAATACCTCCTCTGGCTGGAACATCCTGCGCAAATCTGCTCATGAAAAGTTGTAGGTAATTTTGTCTTATACATAACTAAAATAGACTTTGAGTTCTATTTAATTACTGTCTTAAGGTGATATGAACTTGAGAGTTTTAATAGCGTTACATAAGCACTGGTGCATTGCGGATTCAATCCGTTACTCTATAAACCTCGAAAATAAAAAGGAAAGAATTTCTCCTGAGGATTTTTTAGTCCTTGTAGAATTGCATTCAAAATTCATGCAGATTGAAGTGTGGCATTCCCTTCTCTATGTAGTAATTGAGGGGTATAAAAACTTAGGCGAAAAATGTGAGTCTATAGATCGTCTGCTTGCAAATGAAGAGGTGGTAAATATGTTGCGTAGATTCAGAAATGTTAGTGGAATGATTAATGCCATTCTTAAAGTAAGCCAAGCTGAATAATTAAATATTAATCCATTCTCAAAATTAACATTAGCAATTATAGTTATCAAAAGATTAGGTTAAAGAGCGTATCACAACTGACTTCTGCATGGTGAAGAGTATGATAAAGGGCTGCGAACAATAATATTTTTACCTCACATCCAATATTTGTTTTCGTGGAGGTCGTGTGTTGCTAAACTAAGGACATCAGGAATATGAGGTTAGTCATGGCAAGAGCCGATTTGGTATTGAATTTGGTAGAAACGGGAATGAAAGGCGACCTTCTTCGTTTTCGTAAGACAGCTGAAGCAATCGCAGCTGAGGCTTCTGCACGTCATCAATACATTCTGGCCGACAAGCTCAAGACAATCCTGACATCCTCCCCAACTGAAGACGGTCGCAAGTTCACAAATGACAGCGCTTTACAGAATGCTTTCTATGAACTGACACCACAGAAAACGCTGGATGACCTCATTCTTCCTGGCAACATTCTTTCGATTATGTGCGAAGTCGTAGAAGAGCATGCACGACGCGATCTGCTCCGCAGTTACAATCTTGAACCGCGGCATAAGCTCCTGCTCTCCGGCCCACCAGGCAATGGCAAGACCTCGCTCGCCGAGGCACTTGCTAATCATCTTTCGGTGCCCTTCTTCACTGTACGTTACGAAGGCATCATCAACAGCTATCTTGGGCAGACCGCTCAGCAGATTGACCGCCTCTTTGATTTCATCAAAACGCAGCGCTGCGTGCTGTTCTTTGATGAGTTCGACGCGATTGGTAAAGAGCGTGAGGATTTCAATGACAACGGTGAAATGAAGCGTGTTGTGAACTCTCTGTTAAAACAAATAGACCTATTGCCCAGTCATGTTGTTTTTATCGGTGCGACCAACCATGATGCGATGCTAGATAAGGCGATATGGCGACGTTTTCAGGTTCAGGCCCTTATCCCTGCACCAACGATGAATCTGGCTGCACGCTGGTTTGAAATGTTCGAGGCGCAGAGCGGACACACGCTAGGCCTTAGCCCAACCACGCTAGCGCGAAAGCTTGCGGGATTAAGCTTTGCTGAGCTTGAAGAGTTTGCTCTCGACGTTCGCCGTAAATATGTCCTAGGTTTGCCGGACAGTGAAAGCAAAATAAAAGCAATTGCCACTCGCTGTGTTGCTGAATGGAGCGAGCGTTACCGCCCTATCGCCGATAAATAAAAGGATTATACGTACGACATGGAAAGGCACCCTCTTCTTGTATTTAAAGCACCTGAGACCGACCTTCCCAAAGGGAAGCTGCCACGTGGCGGTGCGATCACAAAAGGGCCGGGAAGGGATGTTCAGATAATGCGCATTTTTCCACGTCTCTCCTCCGTTACCATCCAGTTTGCCGAACATATCCGCCTGACTCAGTCGCCAGAAGGCCTCGTTCCGGAGAAAGTGCTTGTCCTTGAAGTTGCAGGCAACGTTTCAAATCTGGCCAACGCCTTAGCAAAGGTTGAAGGCTTTCAGTTTCTCGCCAGCTATGAAGATGCCAGCGCTCCGGCTCCGGACATTTTTTACGTCGACGAAGAAGATAATCACAAACCCGCTACGCTTAACCTGTATCTTTCGATGAGCAATCAGGCCGGCTTGCACCGGTTAAAGTCCCTGTGGGAACGATTTACAGAAACCGGTGAAATCGAGCATGGCTATGCACCGCTTAAGGAAGCATTTGATAACCTAGCAGATATTCGTTTCTGGGACACACGAGATCGAATAGAAAGCACGTATCTTCTCGAGGACTGGGCTTTCCGCTTAGAGGATGCGCTCGAGGGTGATGAAGTATTCATCCCATTTGAAATTGAGCTGTGGTTTAGACCTGATCCTGCCATCCGAACTGCGATTGAAGCACGTATTAGACGAATCATCCACAATGCAGGTGGTGACATAACGCATCCGTTCGTACATGAGGGCATATCCTATCATGCGCTAATAGGATCACTCCCTCTTAGGCGCGTGAAAGAAGTGCTCGATTCAGCAGGACAAGACATTGAACTCATGCGTTGCGATGAAGTGATGTTTTTCAGACCCCTTGGACAGTGTTTTGCTCCGCTTCCCCTGAATGATGAAGATAACCAGACTCAAGAAAAGATGCTCACCTTTTCAGATCCTGATCCGCAACTCATTCCTACCGTCGCTTTACTCGACGGGCTTCCTCTTGAGAATCATACTGCTCTAAAAAGTCGGTTGATCATTGATGACCCAGATGAATTCGAAAGCCTTTATCACTCGGCTTCCGAACAGATACATGGAACTTCAATGGCCTCTATTATTATTCATGGCGATCTGAGTTTGCAGGCTGAGCCCGCTCTCATGAGACGGGTGTATGTCCGCCCTATTATGGCACCTCAGCAGGTTCAGATGGATGGTTCGCGCCCTGAACAAATCCCGTCAGCATATCTTCCAGTTGACCTAATTCACCGGGCCGTACACCGCATGAAAGTAGGTGATGAGGGCTCCGCACCTGCCGCTCCAGGTATCAAAGTAATAAACCTGTCGATAGGCGATCGCTACCGCCGGTTTGACAACCGCATCAGCCCCTGGGCGCGGATGCTGGACTGGCTCAGTGAAAAGTATGACGTTCTTTTCGTGGTCAGCGCAGGGAATATGGATCACGATTTTGTTCTCGAAGGAATAGACGAATCAATACTCAGCGGGCTGCCTCCTGATGAACTTGAGGAGCATGTGATCGCAGCCTTGGCAAAACAGCGTCAGGAACGACGAATGATGTCACCGGCTGAATCTATTAATGCCGTCACGGTCAGCGCGTCTCATCATGATCATCATAACGGAACTCTTATGGCCAATCGCCTGAACCTGTTCACGCGCGCCGGAATGTTCAGCCCGATAAACCCCATCACGCTCGGCAGAAAGAATGCGGTAAAGCCTGAGATACAAATGCCGGGAGGACGTCAGGCATACGTTAACAAGTCTCTGCGTGCTTCAGAAGATGTGCGACTTTCTCCTGCAAGAGGAACCCGTTTTGGGCCGGGCATAAAATCTGCATTGCCCTCAGCCACCCAAGGCAGCGTGAATACCTATGGGTACAGTGCCGGGACCAGTAATGCCACTGCACTGGCTACCCGACGTGTCGCTCTTCTCTATGAAACTCTTCAGGAAATGAAGGACATGGGGTATCACGACGCGCTTAAGCATGCTCCTGATGCTGTTGTGCTTAAAGCCTTGCTGGTACACGGTGCCGAGCAGGATGATGCAGTACGTGAGCTTCTGACCCGACACTTACGCAAACCCCATAATAGCCGGACGTTTAACTCAGAACTACATCAGTTTATGGGCTTTGGGGGTGTGAATGAAGGCCGAATTCACGGCTGTCTAGCTAATCAGGCAACACTCCTGCACACCGGGCTTATTAAGGGTGATGAAACACAGGAATTTAAGTTTCCATTACCGAAGAGCCTGGCGTCGAAAAATATTAATCGAAGACTGATTGTCACACTCGCTTGGTTATCCCCAGTTAAGTATGATCATCTGGATTATCGCGGTGCTCAACTGTGGGTTTCACCAGAACATGAGAGAGTTGGAGCAATTAAAAGCGGATATTACGCTTCTCATTTGCGCCATGGCACGATATTTCATGATATCCGGACAGGATCAGCAGCCACACCTTTCCTAGAAGGCGATACACTGAATATAAAAGTTCACTGTAAAGCACGTGCTGGGATCAAAAATTTGAAAGTTTCATATGCACTTGTTGTCACGCTTGATACTCCGGGAGTAAACATTCCGGTGTATTCAGAGGTCCGTGAAGCGTTGCAAATCTCGTCCCAGCAAAGGGTATGATTGGGTTTATGGGATTTTAAGAGGCTGGAGAAACATGCCAAGCTTTCAATCAGAAAAGCCTGCCGTTCTTTTTTGCGAAAGTTGTAATGAAGCCACCTCATACCGGCATATTACATTTCAATCCCGCTCCTGTTTATTAAGGATTTTATCCTTAATGATGCTTACTCTAGTTTATAAAAAGAAAAGTTCATTACATATCTTCTTCAGCGCATTATTAAAAATTGATTTTATGTTATTTAAGTTCACCTTCGAGCTTTTCAATTAACTCTCTGCTTTCTGATTCATAAGCTGTAAAATCCCTGATTTTTTTATAGGTTTTCATAGTTTCTGCACATGTCATAAACACGAGCATTGATGAAATCATTACAGTTACCTGTGTACCAGTTGTAATGATGAACGATCCAATTCCATGTCGGAGAAACAGAGCCCCCAAGAAGGGGAAAAGAAAACCATATATAGAACCGATCGCGCCATACATTGCAACTTTTAGCAGTGCAACTAAAAAAAAGTGCGTTATCTTAGAATCATTTTCATGAAAATTTCTGATGACCTCAAGCTCACTTTGTAACCTTTTGAGTTGAATTGACTTTTTTTCCATCCTCTTTTGGGTTTTCGCAATTTTTGAAGTTTCAAACTTTTTATCCAGCCACCTTTTAACCGGCGGACTTACTATGTTAGCGACAATTGCCAATGGTATAGCTAACGCGATACTAATCCAGAGATCTAAAGTCATTCAAATGCCCTTATAAAATTTTTATTATTAATAATAGTACTTACGCCTGAGGATTTTCAAGCTTAGCATAGCATGCTTGCCTTTAGGATAGTCTTAAATTTGAGGGAAAAAGTAAAGTGCGGTTACGGTGTAATTATCCCGCTTAAAGAACCATTCACTTTTATAGATCTTCCGACATACTGATTATGTCCGCTGAGCAGTTCGCTATGCGCAATATCCGATTTAATGAGCACCAGATCATCGCTGTTCTCAAGTCCGTCGAAGCCGGGCGAACTGATAAGGATGTATGCCGTGAAGCCGGTATCTCTGAGGCCAGCTATTACAACTAGAAGACGAAATAAGCTGGGATAGAAGCAGTTTATACCAAAAAAATAAAAGATCTTGAGGACGAAAATTGTCGTCTGAAGCAGATGTTTGCCGACCTGAGTCTGGAAAATCGTGCGTTAAAAGATGTCATCGAAAAAACTTTAAAAGCAGCGATGAAGCGTGAGCTCGTCAGCTATTAATGAAGGATAAAACGGACTCTCATAACTGACTGAGGTTGATAGCAATCTTGAAAGAAAGGACCAATGACCACAGCACCGGTTGCGCATCCAGCCTACGTCATTTTTTTGGAGAAGAGCGTCGGGATTCTAAAGCGCTGCGTGGCTGGTAGATATCACCGAAGGGTTTAAATAATACGTAGGTTTTCGTAGGGTGCGCATAAATGCGTACTCTACGAAAACCACACACCATAATTGTAAGGTCGCCATTTATGGCGACCAAACTTACGAAGCCAGTCATGAGCAGGTGGTACTATTTAACACAGTCTGATGCGCACTTAGGTTGTTTATTTAACATAAATAGCATTATGCGCACTAAAATTATTACTCCAAAACACTAATGTCGTACGCAACAAGTCACAGATGTCGTCTCTGAACTAGTCTTAAATCTCCTCAGGCTTAGCTCAGG
>Ga0157368_1000948_pt1 | contig 12877 bp, 10 predicted proteins | sample AttbisABBM3_FD_113146 | JGI IMG/M metagenome (GOLD analysis project Ga0157368, IMG submission 113146) | Fungus gardens microbial communities from leaf cutter ant in Botucatu, State of São Paulo, Brazil - Atta bisphaerica ABBM3 | ecosystem: Host-associated > Fungi > Mycelium > Unclassified ...
GTTAGAGAGTTAGAGAGGTTGGATTTTTAAAAGTAGTGATAGGACCAGATAGGGTAAAAATAGGTACAAGAAGTGGTGGATTGGCTAGTACTGAGGGTTATAAAGGATGTGTAGAAGTCTTTGGAGTTGGCAAACTATATAGATGGTTTGTTAAAGACTTTGTAAGAATAGCAAAACCTCTTCATGAGATGATAAGAAAAGTGAAATTGAGAAGAAAGACAGTAAAAGGCAGTAAAAGGTATTTGAGGAGTTGAAGTGGAGATTTATGATGGAACTAGTTTTGATAACATTAGACTTAGACAAAAATAAGAGTAGAAGTGGATATATTGCTATAAGAGGAGTGTTATCAATAAAGTATAAAGATGAGAAGTAAAAACTAATAGCTTATATTTCAAAGTTATTGAATAAAGCTGAAAAAATTATGAAATTCACAATAAAGTGATATTAGCAAATATCAGGTGTTTGGAAGTATGGAGGCATTTTGTTATAACTTAACAACCTTAGAGTGGGTCAAAGAGAAAGAACCTTGTATTAGGTAACATAAGAGAACTCAATAGAAAACTTTATATAAGATGGTCTACCTTATATACTAATTACTCATGGTCCATGCTCTGCTACTTTAGCCTACCCTAAATAACCATATGTATGTCTTAAGGCCAACATGTGTTAAATGTATTGTTATAACATTATTGTTCTAGAACCTTCTACTTTCTTCTATCATATTATATGAATATGTGATGATGTGACCATGACAGCATCATAGTGTGACAGTTTGTAAGGACAACTTGTGACATCATACTAAAACCCTAATCCTAAGTTCAAAACTAGAAAATAAATAGAAAACAAAATAGAAAATAAAATAAGATAAAATGAAGTTTACTTTTTTGCAACTCTAACATATTTCTTAGAAGGAGCCAAGGATCAGTTTAGAATTTGGACAGATCATAAAAACTTGGAGTATTTCATGAAGGCTCAAAAGTTAAATCAGAAATAGACTAGATAGACCTTATATTTGTTAGAATTTGATTTCACTTTGAAGCATGTGGCTGTTAAGAATATAGATAGGGCAGATAGTTTAAGTAGGAGAGCAGATTGGGCAGAAGGTGTAGAAAGAGATAATAAAAATCAGATAATGTTAAAAAAGGAGTGGTTAGAAATTAGAGTAATAGAAAGGGAATAATTGTTGATCAAGAAAGCTGAAGAGAAGATCATAGAAAAAATTAAAAAATTGGAAGTAAAAAATGATGAGGTAGTGAAAGTAGTAGAAGAAAAAAAACTGGAGTCAAGGTATTAAGGAATGATGAGTAGGAGATTGAAGATGAGCTAGTATTAAAGGCAAGAAAGATGTATATTTCAAAAAATGAGAGTTTGAGGTTGGAAATTATTTGGTTATATCATGATACACTAATAGCAGGACACAGAGGATAGTGAAAAACAGTATAATTGGTCATTAGAAATTATTAGTGGTCAAGAGTTACAAAGGAAGTGAAGTGATATGTAGAAGGATATGACCAGTATCAGAGAATAAAGAATAGGATAGAGATGTCAGCAGGAAAATTAAGATCAAACATAGTACCAGAGAAATCATAGCAATATATATTAGTGGACTTTATTACAAAGTTACTGATATCAAGAGATTATAATTCAATTTTGGTAGTATATGATAGGTTTTTGAAAATGTTGTATTTTATAATAACAACAGAAAAAATAACAACAGTGGAAAGATTAGTAAAGCTGTTTAGGGATAATGTGTGAAAGTTACATGGGTTGTCTAAGTATGTTATTTTGGATAGAGGTCTACAGTTTGCAGCAGAGCTGATAAAGGAGTTAAATGAGATGTTGGGAATAGAAATGAAGTTATTATAAGCTTTTCATTTACAGACAGACAGACAGACAGAAAATAAATCAGGAGTTAGAACAGTACTTGAGAATGTACATCAATTATAGGTAATGTTAGATGTAGTTTACATCTTATTATCTGAAATCTGATGAGGAGCTCTCAGAAGTTCAAATGAGTAGTTTGTGCATTATCCAAGTATATAAGACACAGAAGTCAAAATGATCTTTGGCCTCAGCTTGTGTACTGTGTCTCTATGAGTTATACTGGTTATATATTTCAGGTGAGAAACTTAGAATAGGACTGGTAGACAAGTTTACTAGAAGGTAGAAGATGTGTTATTGCTAATACCAGAAGTTGGTGATAGTTTTAGTCAATTTTCAGAATAAGGCTTATAGTATAAACTACTATCTTATATACTAAGTGTATTACCTAGGATAGTTATCTAGAATGAAGACTGCTAAATATTATTCTGATTTCTAGTAATTCTTGAAGGTCAGGAATAGAGTTGATAATGGTCCAGCAAGAATGTCTGAGGTCAAATAGAGACTGATGATCTGCACCAGAAGAGATCAGAAAGTGCAGATAAGAAAGAAGGCATTATCTATGAGTTGGGACAGATATAGCCAGATTGGAATATAATAGATAAAATAATTGGTCAGAATGGTTAGCAACTGTAGAGTTTGCCTTTAACAACAAAGTACATATAACAACAAATTTATTACTGTTCAAGATTAACTATGGAAGAGAGTTAAGAATGGGTTTTGAAATAAGAAAAAAAAAGAATAAGAAGATAAAAGCAACATTGAGGAAGTCATAAGAAAATATATGCAAATAGAAATAAAAAGAAGATAGTAGAATACAAAGTAGAAGATAGAGTGTTGCTGAGTATAAAGAACTTGGTATAGCAAATAAAGAATAGAGAGACAAAGAAGTTGACAAAGAGGTTTATGAAAATTCACCTGGTAGTTAATGTGAGTAGGATAGCACTGTATCAGAAGTAGGTAGAGAGACAGAAATAAATCCTATTTCCTCTAGTAGAAATAAACAGAGAGAAGTATGAAGTTGAGAAGATACTCAATGAAAGAGATATGAGGGAGAAACCAAAGTATTTAGTCAGGTAAAAGAGATATACAACAGAAGAAAACATTTGGGAGAGATTGGAAAATTTAGAAAGTATAATAAAATTAGTAGAGAAGTTTGAGAAGAAGATTAGAAAGGAAGAGATAAAGAGAGTACAAATAAGGAAGCAGGAACTGTTGAATCTAGAAATAGAGGTTTTTGAGGGAAGCAAATTACCAGAGAAGTATATAGCAAAAATTGTTTAGATAAGACAATGGAAAATTTGAGAATGAATATTCAGAGAAGTTAGAGAAAAGTTGAGCAAGATGAAAAGAAAAAGAGAGGTAAGTTTCTTCAGAGACAGGATCTTAATGGAGATACTGTCATAGTATGCTTGGACCCTTATATTTAATTTTAATTTTAATTTTTGTATAATAAGAAGGATTATATCATAGGCCTAGAATATAGTAGAAAGAACTAGAAGAAATAATGTCAAGTTACATGTCTATAACATGTTTATCTTATATGTTAGAGTTGAAGACAATAGACTTAATAAATTTTTATTTTTCTCTCTTATTTTTATTTTATTTTCCTTTTATTTTATTTTGGGAGGACTTAGGGTTAGGGTTAGTGTGACATCACATATAACTGTCAAAAACTGTCACACAGTCACACTATCACATGTCATAAGGGAAAATGGTAAAAGGTTTTGAAAGAAATAATGTCATTATAACATGTTTGATATATGTTGACCTTAAAAATAATACATGGCCTTTAGAGTAGGTTAATGGTACTGTAGTATGGACCAGTAACTTAGCATATATAAGGTAGACTATTCTGTACTAAGAACTCTATTGAGTTTTTTTATATTAACCCTAATACAAAGTTTCTTTTCTTAAGATTGTAATATTATAGTATATACATAATGTACTCATGGCTAATGCATGAACATTAGGGTAGGGCTATTTATCATAAGTATAGATCATGTAATATCAGTATAAGACTACTTAGTGCTATTGACTATTTTGGTTAGTAGTTGCCATAATATCTAGCTATGAAAAGGTTGATGAGTAAAGAAAAGTAGATTTTCTTATATATACTATAGCAAAATAGTTTATATGTTTAATCTTATATTATAAGTATAAGTAGGATATATAGTATCAGCTAGATATTAAGCTCAGCTCAGCTTAACATTGTGATCTTTTAGTAAAAAACATTCTCTTTAAAATATAATGTAACTAGAAGTGTTACTAGAGATAATATTAGTACTTAGCTACTATATCTCCATTAGATTGGATTGTTTGTTATGTAGAGTTTAATAAGTCTTTCAGAAACTGTTACAAGACTATTAAGAGTATATAGCTAATGTTATAACTTAAGTCTAAGTTAATCAAACAAAAGACAGCTCTTATATCAAGTAATATAAGATAACTTAATAGAGCTTCTATGTTGTAGCAACTACTAATCAAAACAATCAATAGCACACTAAGTGGTCTTATACTATAGTAATAATATGTTAATCTTATAGAAAGCACATAGACTTTAGGATAGATTAGTTGTAGTATATACATAAACTATGGTCTGTAGTATATAAGATATATTAGTTTGTACTTGAAACTCTATCAAGTTCTCATGTATTACTCAATACAAGAGTATACTTTCATCTTAATTCTAAGACTTAAGCTATGATAGTAATTATATTCTTGATATCATTGTTTTAGTTCTTTCTATTATGTTTCAGATCTATGATATCACATTATGTGATGTATTATGTGATTGCAGTCATGTGCCTTTTTGCTGTCCAAAAAATAAAATAAAATAAAAAGAAAAATCAAATCAAAGAAAATAGATAAAAAGAAAAGAAAATCAAAATAAAATATAAGAGCTCAAGTGTATCATGATATCCTAGTATGAATTATTTACCTTATATATGCTAAGTTGATGGTTTGTTCTTGGCTACATTTAACCTAGCCTAAAAATCATATATTATTTTTAAGATCAATATCAATAACTATGTTATATGACATTATTTATTCTAGAACCTTCTATATTCTTTTATATAGCATATGTTATGCCTTTATCATACTTTGTGACATATGTGACTATCATATATGACATCACATCACACTCTACTACTTGAGTCCAAAATAAAGAAGATAGAAATGAAAACCAAAAAAGAAAATTTGAAGAAATAGAAAAAAGAAAATAAATAACTTCTATATAAAAGACTACATGTCTTGGAAGAAGAGTACTATCATTAGTATAGCATGAAGTATATATATATAATACTAACTAGATATCAAGCTTAACTTGTTATTGTAGTTTTTTTGTTAGGGAATATTAACAATACTGTAAGTTCAGATCCACTTTACAGAGGCTTAGTTACACTTCTAGGCTGGTCATTACCTAGACTAGCTCCTGATGGAGTAATAATCACCTTTATCTTATTCTAATCTCTGTTGTTTAGTCTGTTATAATAGTACAATAGTTATTTAGTTAATTATAGTTGTAGATATTGATTGGTCAAGTGCACAGATTATGTGCTTGGACTATCCTACTATAGTATATATGGTAGTGGTGTAACAGTAGAATACTTTACCTAAATATCATTTAGAGTTCCTGAACACTTATAACTCCTCAAGTAAGACTAATCTCCTTATATTTTTAGTATAACTAGTTTAGTAGCTAGTTTGTTCCTAACACCCAAGTATTAACCAATTATTATACACAGCTGTAAATAATAAATTAGATATAATACTACTGATGACAAATAAGACTAATGAGAATCACTAGTTTATTAGAAGTTAGTTGTTATATTTCTAAGCTTGGCTCAGAATGTAACTTAAACAAAGACTTGAGTAAGAGAAAAGAGAATAATTAATTGGTAAAGTATAGAGTGTTACAATCTTAAGACTAAAGAGTTAGTCAAAGAAAAAAACCTTGGATTGAGCTATCACAAAAAACTTGATAGAGTTCCTAGTACAAACTTATCTACCTTATATATACTAGGCTACTAGTCTATGCTACAATACCATTAACCTACCCTAATGGCTATATGTTATCTATAAGATTAACATATATCAAACATGTTGTAGCAACATTATTTCTTTCTAGAATCTTCTACCATATTCTATTATAACATGTAATTGTGTAACAGTGTGACTGATGTGTGATGATTTGTGACAGTGACATGTGACATCATGCTAACCCTAACTCTAAGTTCTCAAAATAAAATAAAATAAAAATAAAAATAAGAGAGAAAAAAAATGTTAAGTTTATTGTTTTTGACTCTAACATAGAGATACAAAAGTATATCTACTGCTATAGATATATGAGAAATACAAGAGATATTCTTAAAGCAAAGATATCAAGTTAGTAAAGAAACAATAAGACAACTACTACTATTACATGAGATACTAACTGGTAGAAGACATAAGATATAGTAAATATGAATCAGCTTATAAAACAGACCCTAATACATGTTCAATACAAGAACAATATGAGGCAACAATTGAAATTATGACATTAGTCTAGGTAATAACTGACCTAGGAGTACAACTGAGCTCTTATAGAGTGAATCTGGTGCTAGAATCAAAGATGATGGACTTAACACTTTTTATTTTTCCTTTCTTATTTCTATTTTATTTTATATTTTATTTTATATTTTGGACTTAGGATTAGGGGTAGCATAATGTCACGTGACATGACATGATGTCACACATCTGTCATGGTAACATGTCACAATAGAACATTGTTTTCTCTTAGGACCTTTTATAGTGTCATACAGCATGTTTTACACATGTTGATCTTAAGGATAATACATAGCCCTTTAGAGTAGGCTAATGGTAGTGTAGCATGGACTAGTAGTCTAGTGTATATAAAGTAGACAGTTTTGTACTAGGAACTCCATCAAGTTCTCTTATGTAATCTCTATACAAGGTTCTTTTTCTTGACCCACTCTAAGATTTTAAGATCATAACATCTGGGCTTATCTGAGCTTACACATAACCAGTATTCCCTGGCACCTACCAAATGTATCAAACTATTAGTAGAGTTAGAAGAGCAATATAAGACAAATGAACATGACTTAAACTGATTGATTACAATGGGTTTGTGTACTCTACAGGCTGTATTAATAAATGATGAGTATGAATGAGTGGAATGTTAATTCAACATCTGTTCTTTTAGAATTTTCTAGAATATGGTCTAAATCTCCAATCAGACTCTTATCAATCACTCTAAAAGACCAGACTTGCAGACAATCACAAAAGTCATTATTCTATATTTCTTATTCACAAGAAACCTACTTATCATGAATAACTTGGATTTATCGTGTTCAAACAGAGACACATTGACAAGACACTAGGATAGTCCTGAAATTACAGGTAAACGGCCACAGTGCGAGCAACAGACAAAAGATTGAACACCGGAAGGCGTTACGTTTATCAACTTTATTTCAATAGCTGTTTCGACCCGAAATATGGATTATTCATCCGAATAACTTGTTCACTGCGGGAACTGCTTGATCCTCCGGATAATTGCTGTAAACGAGGTGAGAAAATCGTGAACAAGCAACGAAGTTGCAATTAAAAAAACACGCATACACTGAGGATCCAGGCCTTGATAGAAAATTTGTTCCCACAATCCGCCGCATCCTTCTTTCGTAGTTCCCATATAACTATACTTCGGTGTAAGCTGACGTTCTAAGAGCCAAGTTCCGAGCCTGGAGCCGAGCTTGAACGAATGGAAATTAAAATTGCACAACAGAACAATTTCAATCTCACTTACGCCAGTTTTCTGGTTGAATGATTCTACCACCAGCACAAATGGAGACTCTCCAACTTTGCGGAGAACCTAGTAATCCAATGACTCCTTGATATAAATTCCGAAGATGAAGATGATACCTGTTCATCTACAACATTCAAGGTTGGCTTATTGATCAATCCTACATCCAGTCCCTCCTGACGGCAACGCAAGACGGCATCGTAGGCCCGGTACAGCATCTCACCGAAAGAGATGACATACCCAGCAGTGCCCTCGAGGATAACTTCGTCCTTTCCAGGAACAAACTCATAGTCACCTTCGAAAAAACGTGTTTTTCCATCCTCTTTGAGGATCCAAGGGACCTTAGATCTCGTTGAAAAGATGAAACGAATACCGCGCTGGAAGAACACTTTCTTAACAATCGCCAACATTTGAGCCGGATCGGCTGGGAAGTACAAATAAGATTGAACGTCAGAGAGCCCATTATCTGCGAACAAGTTGTTGATGCCTATCGAGATGTAAGTTCGCTGTCAGAGATGGGTGAAATCAACACTGGCCGAAATGACATGTGTTGTCGGCCTGTGATGAAGATATACATCGTGAGCATAAGAGGATGGGACAGATAGGAGCACACCATCTTGAATCCACAAAACAAGGCGATATTATTGTAGAATCAGTGTAAGACCAGAACATCATTTTGCGCACCTCATCAACTAACAATGAAGATTAATTAATTTTAAGCTGGAGACAGGCATGAGTGTTAGACGCACCCCCAGAATGGGAGAAGTGGCTCAAAACGTTGCAATTGTTTAGCCGAGCCATGGTAATTTCGGAAAGAACCATCTCTAAGAAGGCGGAGAACGTTGAAAAGACACCAAATTTATCTGGAGCAAAGCCAAAGCCAGCAGCTGCGGAGAAGTTGCCGCGCTCCATGATACCAGATGGGATGAAGACTTCGGGATGCTTCTGGTGGATAACTTTCAACCCAGTAGAACCCTCCAAGTCACCTGGTCGATCATCAACAGCAGGAAAGCGTTAAAAAATCACATCAAATAACTCACTATCAATAACCATAACCTTGCTAGCAGCCTCTTCTTTGCTGAGCCTATCGAGCACCAAACTTACGGCTTCACCGAAAACAACACGGTTTGCACCAACGTCCTGGGTGGAACCACTGTAGAGATATGGAGAGGCCGCTGACTTGATCTCATTATAGATTATGGATTGGTCAGGCAAGCCTCGTCTCTTGAAGTACTCCAGAGCGACCTTAACTGGAATGACATCGTGGCCGTGAGTGGTACCTTCGATGACGGGAATGCCAGGGGCCATAGGACGCTTGCTGATAACTAACGACAGAACCTGAGAAATTCTCCACGGCCACTCTCAGGCACGTACGCACTTGCAGCAGGTCCTTCATGAATAACGACGTCACATACAGCCGCCCAAAGGACATCAATGTCTTCACCGTTGACTTCAACTACCTTCAAGCCATGTCCCTCTAGAGTCTGCTTGACGTTATAACCTTTGAGATACTGAGAAGGATGGCCAGCGATAGTAACATCATTGTCATCAACTAAGAGCTTGACGTTTAAATTCTGGGCTACGGCAAGACGCGCCGCCTCAGCATCATTGCCCTCTTGCTGAGATCCGTCAGATCCAAGACAAAAAACAATTTTGTCCCTATTTGCAAGGGCGACACCGTTAACCATGGGCCTGCAGAACGTAGTTAGGACGGAACATGAACTATTAATGGTAAACGAACCACATATGGCCCAAGCGGCCGGATGAGAATTTGACGCCTGGAGTCAAACCCAACTCGGGATGACCAGGTAGTTTCGAATTGGCCTCGCGGTAATGTAAGAGATGTTCAATAGGGAGGTGTCCTTCAAGGGCGGCGAGGAGGTACTGCGTCGCAACACGATGCCCTGACGACTTGATATGATGCAAGAACGATAAGAAAACCAAGTTGTATGTACCCACCAGCTTCATCAAAAACAATAGGAACAAAATCACGCGAACTCTCGAATAGCGCAAGGAGGATGCAAACCTCAGGCACAGTATCATAGGCTCCACCTGAACTCATGAATTGACAGGAACTCAAGGAATGGCGGTGACGACATACCAGTATGTCCACTAACGCCTCTCGCAGCGCCTGTCGCTGTGAATAAGACGATGACATCTCGCAAGAGCTGGATATTAGCCAATAGTATGGTTCTCTCATCGGGGGAAAGCTGAGGGTTACGAGGGTCGAGAGAAAGCCTCAAGTCGGCGTTGAAGATATCAGCACGTCGAACAATTTATGCCATATACTTACTTCTTGAATTGGCTGACATCGATAGGAAATGCAGTAGGCATTGGCGGTTAAGAGGATAGCGATGTGATCAATACATTACATTAATGTCTCCGATCACTCCCAGGCCATGTATTGATAATTTTTTTTAAATCAACAGTTTATTACGCGGAGCACGTGGGCAGACCGCGGCTTCGTAACTATGTACATTTTTATTTTATTTTAAAATCAGCAATTTATTACACGGAGCGCGTAGGCAGACCGTGGTAGTTACTTCGTAACTATGTACATGACAACCCAAACTACATGAAGAATGGAAAAAGAGAAGAAGGGAAGAAGAAAGAAAGGAAAGGAAAAGAAAAGAAAAGAAAAGAAGAACATTAACTAGTGTTTTACTGCGAGATCTACTCGAAGCAAATTACGAAATGTTGTTTGAAAATGCAAATGCATTAGGATTCCACTCAAGGAACATGACAAAATGAGCAACTGAATCTCTTCTCAGATTCCAGTATTCATTGAATCTTTTGCACTCATGGAGTATATGGTGTCTTGATTTTGATAGGATATTGACTGCACGGACACCTAAACTCTTCATTCGGGAAAAACCTTAGTCTATATTCGCCTGTTGGTGCATGATTAGTGATTTGTCAAGATCACAGAAAGTGGACTTAGTTTCTTTTATTTTCTTTCTCATTTTTATTTTCTTTTCAATTTATTTTTTATTGTCCCTATTTTTAGAACTCTGGGGTTAGGGTTAAAAGTGATTGGTCACACTGACACATCAGTCACATCTGATGGTGTGGTCACAACATTGATCACAGAACTTAAGAGAAGGGAGTAGAAGGTTCTAGAGTAAAAGTGACATCATACAACATGGACACCACATGTTGGCCTCATGCTTCACACATGGTCATTTAGGGTAGGGTGCACAGTAGCTAGCATGGACCATCTGTAGGAGTATATAAGGTAGACTATTTTGTAAAGAGCTCTCTATCGAGTTCTCTTGTGTTACTCTAATATAAGAGTTGTGCTTTTATCCAACTCAAAGGATCTAAGTTCATAACATGATTGCTCTGGAAGCTCTTGCACATAAAGAAGTGGAATGTCCAAAGTTTTGAAGCCATGGACCACCTTTGATATATGACAGTTCAAGTGGATTGTTATTGCCATCTACGAGGTCAAGAAATTGTTTGCCCTTCATATCTGATACTTGAAATATTTTCCATTTTTTGATGAGGTCATCATATTCATTTTTCTTGCTAAAGTCCCAAGAGAGTTTACTTGGGAGTATCAGAATCAGTATGAAAGATTTAGTTTCTATATCAATGACTTTGTGAGGATACCAGTTACATTAACTTGGGCATTCCCAAAATTTGGTATGATTCTCTTGGTGTTGAGAGAAGAATGTTCAGAGATCTTTCAGGATAGATACTGAATATCTCTGAAAGGGATGAGTAGATGAGTTAAAAATTCTTTTTGCTATGTGGATTGAATCCATAACAACAATGATTTTGGAAATTTTGTTATTGTTGGTTGCTTGATTAATACCACATCTAATTGCAAAGAGTTCAGCTTCAGTGCTTGTGAAATTTAGAGTGTGATGGAGGGTTTTCATGATAGGTTTGTCGCAAATGTGAATATATGAGATGGAAGTAGCAACATTGTTCTTAATGCTAGCGTCTGTGACAACAAGTGCAGAAGAAGGGGAGTTAGAAAATTCAAGAGCTAATTTGTCAAGTTGCTGAATGCGAGACTTGATGTTTTGGCTAGTGTGCTTGTTAAATAGATAGATAGAAAAACAATTAGAGAAAGTATCAATGATTCTATTACCAGGGAAAAGTTCCAAGTTAAGAGGATTGAAGGATGGAAAGACTTTATTAAAGTAATTATCCATATCGACTATATAACCTTTGATAAGTTCTTACTGCCATCTTGTTAAAGAATTGAGCAAGAGAGTGTGTTGATGAGAATGGGAGTCCAAACTGGAGCTCATGAAAGATCAAAGAATATGATTAGGTGGGAGTGAATACACTCTAAGTTGGGATCTACCACCAAGTTTTTGTAAGTGAAGATTAATAGGTATTAGACCAGTGATGGTTTTTACACCTAGCAAAGGAGACATTTTGAAGGTGCCCACTATCCATAAGGCTGCTCTTCTTTGCATTTTGTTCAGGATCTTCAGGAGGTATAAAAAAGGGGCCTTGTTGTAGTGCTACAGCTAAAAGCCATAAAGAGTGATCAGCATTGCACAACTTCTATAGAGACTGCATTTCTGATGAGGATTTAGCCCTCTCATAGAGTTACCAAGAATCTTCATGCATTTGACTGTTGATATTGCCTTGTTTGCATACAAGTTGATGTGGTTATAAAACAATAGTTTTCTATCAAATATGAATCCAAGGTATTGCTAGGAATCTTTGGGAGATAAAATTGGTCCACTGATAGATGAGAGATTGAGAGGAGAAGGGTTGAAGGACTCTTGCAACCTTGAAAAATGAAAGACTTCAGTCTTCAAATGTTTGACTAAGAGACTGAATTTAGTGAGAAGATTAAAGGCTACATTGTGACTAATAAAGGCAAGAATTTGAAGTTTCAAAAGACTTGCTTTGAGTAATAAGCAGACCATCATCAACAAAGGAAAGTAAAGAAACCTGTAAGTTAAGATTTTTTAACCAATTTTCTAGAATGTGAAGAAAGGAAGCTAAATAAAATGCCAAGAGAATGGGAGAGAGGGCTAAGCCTTGACCCACTCCCACGTTAATATCAATGAAATGAGAAGAAAAATTGTTCCAAACATATTGTGTTCTTCTATTAACAAGGTAGCTAGAAAAAAACTTGACGATACATGAATCTACACTGGCTTTTATGAGGATGAGAGAAAGAAGGTGATGGTTAAAAAAAGGAAAGAATTGAGCTATGTTGAA
>Ga0157368_1000949_pt1 | contig 12877 bp, 9 predicted proteins | sample AttbisABBM3_FD_113146 | JGI IMG/M metagenome (GOLD analysis project Ga0157368, IMG submission 113146) | Fungus gardens microbial communities from leaf cutter ant in Botucatu, State of São Paulo, Brazil - Atta bisphaerica ABBM3 | ecosystem: Host-associated > Fungi > Mycelium > Unclassified ...
AAGCATGTTAGTTTTCTGATCAGTGAATAACACGTCCCATCTAGCTGCATATACTGCTGATATGAAGTTCCAAATGGCATCTCCCATGCCATCGAAATCATTGAGGTCGTTTACTTTACCACCATTGACTTGTTTGTTTTGAATGTATTTGGCCAAGAAATTAAGAGTGACTTTGATATTCTTGGAGTCTGATGCAAAATGTTCAATTGAGCCATGAAGAGATATGGGATGGAAAGAACCACTCCATAACTCTGGTTCAGTTGGTGCTTGAGGATCGTATGGGAGTTGGATGTTTATGACATCATCCTCATGTTGAACATGTGATGGGGTTACCTCATTGTTAACATCCATAGGCCTCAAGGTTTCCTGTTGGTTAGCCACCATACCAACTCTTAATACTTTTTCTTGCTCTGTCTCATAGAACAGTTCAAGATGTTCTGTGCTTGGTTCTTCAATAGTGAGATTGCAGTCCATGTCAGTATTCATTCTATCATGGTAAGGAGTTGATTGTCCAGAGGATACCATTGAAGATTCCCTAGAAATGTTGACAGAGGAAATAGGGTTTCTCCCTCTTACCTCAAGATTGTTTGAAGGAACTTGTCCTATTTGAATGTCCATCCCTATGTCGTTTGCAGTAGACATAGCTGGTAAAGAAGTATTGACATTGAATGCTGTAGTTGAAGTGCTGAAGTTTGTTGACTGTGGCAATTGGATGAACTTTGCTTCTCTTTACTGTTAAACTTCATTAAGCATATTCTCATATATCAATATTGTCTCCTCTTTTCTTTTCTAGCTAATATTTTAGATACTTCTATTAGAGTTCCTGACTATCTAGATATAATTGTATCAGCATTGTTCTATTTGTTAGAAATTCTCAAAGTAGACTTGAACATTTTTTTCAGACTTAGCAAAGGATATAACATGATATTACATATAATAATCAAAAATATTACAAAGCATGATGGAAGTAATATTATATATATATATTACTATTACTGTTATATAGTCATATAACTTAATAGAATATTATAGAAACTACTAAAAGAACTTAGTCATAACTTTAGAGTAGGTTAGGTATATGTAAACAATAGCTATCGTCTTTAGGAGATATTCTGTTTTCTTAGGTTTCTCTTAGAGATAAGCATCATTTGTACTTTAGTTAGAATAATATAACTTAGGTTTTTCTGAAGCTTGAAGTGCAAACTCTGTGTCTTTGCTATAGCTGCCCTAATAGTAGCTAGCTGATTTAAATACTATATATGGTAACTAAGACAATATCTGAAAAATAGAGAAGTTAGATAATTACTTTGGTTATACTAAGATCTTTAGATATAGTTCCATGCAGATTATGATGATATCATGTGATCAGTCATGAAGTGAATGATTGTAGAATGGAGCCTAATTAATCTGTACTAGAAGAGTTTGTGTAGATTAGAAAAGAAAAGAGACTGCTATCTGCTCTACAAGTAAGCTGGAGATGAGGTAAGTGATTATCCATAATGAGAGTAGGATAGTCTCAAATAATCTTGGACTAGTATGTAATATATTTCTCTTATAGTTACTAATTTTTCTGGAGTTCATTGATTTCAGTCTTCTAGCATTTGTCTTGACTATTGTCATCAGTATCCTCTTTTGTCCTAGTCTTATAATTCCTATTCTTTCTAATGCTAGTATTCTTCTTAGATTTTAACTCAAGAATCAACAGCAATACTTCAATGATTAATCTAGGAAGTGTTCTCAATACTGTTCTGACTATCTCTGGTACCTGGATTATCATAATAGCTATCAGTGTCACAATAAATGAGTATCTTATCATGATTTCTTCTGGGGTTCAATTATAATTCCAGTGTTCTGATTTCCAGATGAGATTAGTGGTAAGGTAGTAGTAGTCAATTATTGGTAGAGTAAGGTAATACAAGGACAACAATGAGGGTGTTCTCCTAAAGCAACAACCGTGAAGTAGATAGTGTTGAATAAACATTCTGCTTAGTCACACTTATAACAGATATATTTATATATGCTACTTACACATATATAACCAGTTCAAGTTATTTACTTGTCTTATATCAGTCGTACCAAAGCTCTCCACAAATAGTTACTACTATTGGTAAGTAGTCATCAGTTGTCCACATTGCACCATGATGCTGTACTTTGTTTCTTCCAACAGATAGGCACACATTGTGCCTTTTAGGTGGCTTCGGAAGTCCCAGTCTTATTTTACAAAGCCTTAAGCTCAGTGTTCAAACAAAAGATATATGTAGACTGAGACTAAGGTATAGCCTAAGGTACTGTAACCATTGTGACCCACAGACAAAATGGTGCGACGTCACAACATGCGTATTTCACGGAGTGATCGTCATGTTCCTAGATTCCTACGGGTAGGCAGCTTCCGGTATATGTTCAGGGATCTTGCGCCCACAAAGTGATGGTTTGCGAGTAACGACGTGCCTGTGTAAAAAAAGGTTTAGACCTGTCCAAAGGGACATGAACCTTTAGGAGTGCATTGACCTCTACCCGATGTCCTGGAGGCAATGAGGAAAGATGCCTCGGATGTTTCTGCCAATTGTAAGTCTCTCAGCGACGCCAGAAATTTGACCGGGTATCACATGGTAAAATGTACCGGTGAATTTGGCTTCCGCCCATGAGAACATATGTCCTTTTAGGAAAATCGTAATTTTGGGAAGGTGCTCCTTATAGCGTCTTCTCAGCACAGTTATCTCGTTGCTGCTAGGTACGCTGAAAGACAAGAGCTGAACGCTGACGCTGATCCTGCTTCAAATAGTTTTAAGCGATGGCAACTACAGAAACCTTGCCCACAATCATGCCAGGCGATAGCAGGAAAGACACGATCGGCCAAAGTGAAGATTGTAGTCTAGCATCCAGCTCGTTGACCACCCGAAATACCTCTTCCCGACCACCAATCAACTACAGCTCTTTCGGAGCGTTTTGGAAAAGTGTTGGGGAGCGATGGAGAAGTATCTGGACGAAACAATTCATTCTGGCTCTACTGGCTGGACAACTCTTATCACTGTGTATCACTTGTACAAATGTGACAACGACGGAACTTGTCAATCGCGGATGGACATTGTCGACTACGCAGGGCTTTTTCTTGTGAGTTCTGACTATATCAAATTTGACCAAGGCAGAGAAATGTTGGTGCTGACTTACCTCCTATCTTTTAGATATTTCACTCTCTTTCTTATATACACACCCTATACAATATATCAATGTAAGCTCTTCATTTGTGGTGTTCCAGTCTTTGATGTGCTTTCCTTGTATCAGATGGATTCAAGGGGTGGGGGAAGGTCATTCTCTACGATGGTTGGAGATGTACGTCAATCTAGTTGGAACTATGAAACCAATGCTGACAATTACGCAACGAGGCTTTAGATATCATTTTAGGTGCTTGTGATGTGGAGGGTAATTTTCTTGTGGTTAAAGTGCGTGGCTTCGTTGGGAGCTGATAAATCGCTTTGACGAGCCAATGGAATGGAACTCCAGGCATACCAATACACGGATCTACTATCATGCATGCTTCTCGATGCGTGAGTCTTCTAATATTGCCTTCACCTCTAGGTACTGAGGTTTGAGAAAGCTGGGCTATACCCATATGCATGTTCGTTTCGTGGATTTACCTAAGGCCAAGATATCATTGGACTCAAATTCTCGTGCGTATTCTCTAATGCTTATTTTTCACTGTATGAGATTGACAATCCGTCAGGGGGTTTTGATCTGCATCGGCGGTCTTGGATTACTTGTTGTTTCTGATTTTGTGACGGACAAAAATTATCCTGCCATGGATAGAGCAAAGGGAGATGGATTCATGATTGCTGGTGCTACACTTTACGGTTTCAGTACGTCTTAATTCTCGATGTTCCGAATTTCATGATGGACATTATCTCAGCTAACGCAACGGAGGAATTCTTCGTTAGGAAGAGACCCCTGTACGAAGTCGTTGGGCAACTGGGGATGTGGGGATTTATTATCAATGGCATTCAGGCTTCTGGGTTGGAATGGCGGGATATGACAGAAGTACCTTGGAATGGCGGAATAAGTAAGTTATTTATGAGATCATCTTGGATTTCATTGGATGTTTATTGTGACTTAGTCGGCCTCCTGATGGCTTATACTGCCGCAATGGTTATCCTTTACACAATTGCCCCTATGCTTTACCGTCTCGCCTCTGCCGCATTCTTCAACCTTAGCCTGCTTTCAAGTGACTTCTTCGGTTTGCTTTTTGGTGAGTTCGTCAAATCACTTAAAGTATGACCACATAATTGACTTTTATCTTGAAGGCTTATTCCTCTACGTATGTGACAATAACTTCCAGGAGAAAAAACCCTAATATTCCCGGTTCAAGCACTATCACCCGTATTGGTTGTATTTCATCTCATTTATTATCATTATCGCAGGCCTCATCACTTACTTTTGGTACTCAACACGTACGTCTCATTCTCGCAAACCAGAGATTGAAATCTAAAGTTTTTCTTTCAGCCGAAGAACAGGGAGGCCGTATTCTTGGTCCCGAGTTACCCCCCTACGTCATCAAGCGCAATGAGTCGCATACCCCCGACGAGGAACAACCAAAGACAATACCAGAACTGCCAAATTTTAAAGCCGTAACGAAGGGTGATGAACAGAAATGATTGCATGACTTTGTGTCTGATTGCTTAATGGTAGTAATAGATAGGTTGACCTAAACATACAGAAGATCTCAAAGGTGAAGCAGAAAATTCTTCGGGTTTAAGCGGGGTGGGGAGAGTCTTTTGATTGTTTTTCAAGCTTGCTTGCTTTTTGCGATGCTCATGCCTCGCTATTATTTTCTGGAAACTAGCTAAATCAATGTAAGTGCTGGCTAGAGAGGAAATTCTCACAGCCTCTGCACTTTTTAAGGGTTGCCTCAACCATGTTTCTTGAGAAACACATCTGATTTCCTTTCCAGGTCACTTGAAGCAGAAAAGAACTCACAACCAAAGAACTCACAACCTCCTTAATTTGTCTCTGTAGCTCAGCCATTTGATATTCTTTCGACTTTCTCTGTCCCCTGCTTCTCGGTCCAATCCCAACTAGCAGGAGGGATATTATATCGTTGATGGTCCTTGGAATATCTTTCAACGAGGGTGAAGAATCAGATGCATTTGTGGATCCTGCAGTTGACAGAGGTGTAACGCCCAAGTTCATCCATTTGTCCATCCATTGTTGTGCATCTTGTGCTGCTTACATCGCCTAGACTCTGCTTCGGCACCAATGAATGCACCAAAAAGATACAGGTGGGCCACGACGTCTTGTTTGTGACATTTGCGAGAATGATCCACGTACGTAATCGAAACAATCAATCTCAATAACTAACAGCAAGAATAACTTCCCGAAACTTGTAAATATTGTACAACGGGCTTCAATGACGTGTTTTTAGGAGAAATCAGACGGTGGTAGTGTTCTCAGGATCTCTGCTTCTCGACGTAGAGAACTCAACGGTATACAACAGAAAATTGATTAAGTTACTGTTCAGGACCCTCTATTCCATTCGAGAATGACCCATTGGAAAACAACCAGTTATCACTGAACTGATCGGATTGTAGTGATCACTGAATAAATGATTTTCTCGACATTAGGACTTTGACGTCTTTTCAGGATTATTCCAACATCATTCAGATTTACAGTACTGGGCACATTGGTTCTTGGATTTGCGGTGCTGGCCCGAGACATAGGACCATTCACTCACGCCCATTCAACCAGCCTCTCGCACAAAGCAATTCATAGGCAATCAAGGTGCATGAAAGGCATATGAAAGCAGGATGGATGATCCTGGCTAGATATTTTGATCATCGCATTTTACTACTGGCTCTCTTAATTATCTCTTTCAGAGCGTGGTTATCGAGACAGTGGCGAGAATGATACACGAGGTCGGACAGGGGGAAGCAAGGAAGAGGTGCATCTCCGGGTAGGCATGGGAGATGCTTGAAAGGTAGATAACAACTGTAAAGTTTGGAAATGATGTTCACCAATGACTACCCCAGGATGGGAGAAGTCAAATATAGAATATTGTTCCTAGACAAGAGCTGTGAGAGGTGCAGCAAACCGGATCAGAACAGGTCGAACATTGAGTGTCGGACAGTCGATTGCATAATAATCCACTGACATTCTCTAGCAGCATACTGCATCTTTCCAAGTGGACAAAGATAGTAGAGGGTAGTAAAATATCTCCAAGCTCAGAATGGGGCTTCACAAAAAGAATGTTCGGCGCGTTGTCTCTAACTCGGGCTGACATAAAGCGACGTCAGCATGAAAGAAAGCTATGTTGGGAATTTGGACACGCACTTTCCATTGCCACAAATATTCATCTTGCTTTGGAGGGACAACTTTAGGAGGTTCCTTGAAGGGAACTTTGAGTTCACCCGGGTCCGACTCATTATGTCGGTCTTGATCGTCGATCATCGAGGCATGGGTCTGCTTCTCAGAACAATCATCTCCTGTGTCAAAGGTAAGGGCCTTCGCGTCGTCTCCGAAAATTTGCACCGCTGGAATGTTTTTTTTTAGCCATCGTAGCTTAAGCGTAAAGCGAGGTCCAATTTCTTGCAAAGCAACTTTCTCTGTAGTCCGGAACGCATATCTGGAGAAATGAAGATAAGAGAAGTGTGATATATCGAAGTTGTAATCTACCTGTGTCTCCGGAAGAACAAGAAATCTCGCTGGTTGTGTATTGTGACGACCTGGCGACCTTGAAATTCGGGAAGTGGTGGGAAAGTTGTTTGAAACATTCGCCCAATAGTATGACCCAAGCGAGTAACAAAGCCATTCAAAATAAGTTCAGGGTTATGCGCTGTCGCTCTGCCATGGCCCTAGGCGAGATTCAGTACCAGTTTTGGTGAGGACATGTATACTGCAGAACCTACGTAGATTTGCTGCGTTAGTTCTACGGATGTTAACTTAAAATAAGCCGTTGGTCCGCTGGGAAGGTATACAAGCGTAAGCGCATCTATTGCGGGTCTTAAGCTAAGGAAGTTCGAGTAACAGTTAAGGGGGAACTGACTGGGCTTTTTATGGTCTTCGTTAATCACAAAAAGATGCTTGTATCCTCTGTTGGCGGCCCAAGCTGCTATCCAGCCAATCTCAAAGCCCTTTCCCTTCTTTCTCTGAATGAATTCAGCCCCGGGAAACACTCCCACTAGCTCGTCACAAAAGTCATAAGTCGCTTTCGAAACTTTTGGTGATGTTGTAATTAGGACTTTGGGAGGGCAATTAGGATCTTTTGTTGTGAAATAGGAGGTGAAAGGATCTGCAGCGATATCTGCTGCGACCTCCTCCGGTGCGATATGGGATGATCCGGCATTTTGGCCGTTAGTCAGAATAGATGGGTCAAATTCTCTAGTGTTATCAAGAGTTTTTGGTATATTATCGGCTAAACGTTTCTGAGACCTAAGAATGAGCCTCAAAGACTTGTAGAATATTTGTGCAGTGCGAACCTTTTTGACTGCAGGATCATTGGCTTCAAGTTTCGCCTGTGCAAGTCGCTTTTGGAGTTTGGCTTGCGTCTTTGCTTTTTTAGCTTTTTGAACAACCTCTTCTCTCTTGATTTTGTTTTTGATTACCGATGGTTCGAAACGACTGGTCGGCATTGCAAAGAACGCAAGTATAGAATATGTGACAGAACATACAATGATGGCCTGGGAACGATGATTACGTCATCGGGTAAAATACGGCGTAGCCTGGAATTACTGGGCTTTATCACCTTAATATTTGGTCGACATGCGCGCTGTCCTTGCAATAGGATTGGCTTCTGCATTGCTTGTCGCTGCCCACAAACACCATGACCAGCTCTCAAAAGAACAAGCAAATGCACCTGTAGATGCCATTCTCTGGATACACATGACTCTGCAAGCCGGCGTTTGGGGGATCCTCTTTCCAGTCGGGATGATACTTGGCTTGTCAATGAGTCGTTGGCATGTTCCGCTACAGGTCTTTTTTCTTCTTCCCGAGGTTGGCTAGTGTTCACGAAAAAACAGTCCACAGGCTTTGCACTCACGATTGGAGGATACTTGCTGGGACATGCACATAAAGGTCGACAGTTCTTGCCTTCAGTGCATGGTACTTTTGGATCCCTTCTTTTTATCCCTATAATCGCTCAACTATCAATCGGTATCTATCTCAAGCTGCATATCCACGAACGCTCCATCCGCCCCTATTTCGTAATCGCTCATGGTATATTGGGAAGACTATATCCTGTACTGGGATGGACGCAGATGCTTCTTGGCGCTATAACATTTCGTGGCTATTGTAGAGGCGAACATCTCGGTACGGTTGCAAAGTCGACTACTAAAACTTACAAGTTCACACTGTTTCATAGGCCAATGTTTAGCCCATTATATCATGGGAGGTGGCTTCATTGCTTATGCCATTATTATGGCAATCATGATGCTCGTTGGTGAAGCGTGGATACGTCGATCTGGAAAGAGCCCAGAGTTCTGGGATTCCTTGTGAGTTTTCCTCACATCTTGTCTTCTGGTTTCGGGGTTTGACTTTGCCCAGGATCATAACCCTTTGGGTAAGTTGAGTGGCCTCTTATTGCATTTAACACATGACTCAATCATATACTAGGGAATAGGTATGATTGAGGATAGATTCAATACAATGTCGAGACCAATTACAATTTATCCATTTTAGTCAATACGTTTACTGAACACCATGGTGGCGAATGGTCTGTCAAAGACATGCAGCACACGTTAGCACTTCATAAACCCTTCGACTTTTTCTGCATCTCATTTTTCTCCTCAATGCAGCATCCTCGGTATTTTATGTATGGGTCTACTAGCTATTTGATAGCACATAGCTCATGTACTGAGTAGGGTGGTGTGGTGGTAGCCTTGGACTCTGGCTGGCACGGAGCAACCAAGTAAGTTCCAGTGACAATTAAGACAGCATCATATTCTGACAATGACATTACTAAGCGAAACGTTATTCCTTCTGTTATGTGAGCTTACCGTTGGTTCAATTGGTTTCTGACATCGATGGAATCCCTATAGCATCATCTTGACTGGTTGGGCTATGTCGGAGCATGCTCAAGCACTCGCGATTTCAACCAAGGTCCGTCAGACTCATATATACTTCTTTCGTCAGCTCACTCTATTGAAGGTTCATGCAACGTTTGGACACACACTGATACTCGCGGGTATCACCCGTATTATTGAGATCTGTATATTCGCGCCCAAATTGTCTAGCGATGCGGACGACGATAACAAAAGTGATCACACTCTGAATGCCACAGGAGAGAGTGGAAGTTACAACACTGCTTACCGCGCGTTCCGTCATTTACCACCTTTCGTAAGTCCATGCACCAATTTGTTCCAATTTCTCTGGTTTACTCAGCGTCATACATACATTCAGTTGTTGGTTTCTTCAGGGTAAATAGGTCTCGCATGATACCAATACCTCCGTGGCATCTTACAAATCATTGGATAGACTGCTCTTCATGTCCGCTACAGACGAAGAATTGGAATTCGTTCACAACAACGGAATGGATCATGTCACCTATATTTTGATCATGTTCAGGTAGAAATGCCGTTATTCGCGACCCTAGCTGTCTTGACTGACCACTTGTATAGCATCGCGTTCCTAATTTACATGTTCATCATCTACCTCATCCATCTCTACACCACCTCAGGCCGCAACGTTGCCGATAAAAAAACTGAAAACATTGAGATGGACAGATCGGCGTGGTATTCCCGGGTATCTAATGTTGAAGTCGGGGCGCTCGGCTCATCTGTACCATTTCATGTGATCGGTGATGACGACGACAACGATAATGCAAATGCCCGTTTCACCATATCTACTCCCAGGTAACATATCTACTCCCAGGTAACACTGAATATAATTTCATGGCCGCTACTTGTTTGTAGTAAAAGGATACCGTTATGTAATGGTCACGTTGGAAGTAACCATGGCAAAACCTAAATTAGAATGTCTTGTGGACACTACCAGAGATCGTGCTTGTTTGGTTATTGTTGTGATTTCTCTCATTGTCGAAGTATGAGCATCAATGTGGGGTATCTTATTTGGTATTTATCTTTCCAGTATAATGAAGAGAAAGGCTAGACTTCAGGTATTTTGCCAATGTGTCAATTCATACTCATGCTGTGATCAACACAGCATGACTAAGTGATGATGCATAGCACTTGCAATGAGTTGCTCAAGTGTCATCTATTGTTAAGTACAGTTCACACTTGGATGGATAAAGTCTGTGGGAAAATGCATGGAGTTTTGCAGACTTCTGAATGACCTTGGCTTCAACTTATATATTATATTATATCTCCTACAAGCCATGTAGTCACATTTTCAGAGAAAGGTCCAGGAAGGTTGAAATAGGAGTTATGATAACAGGAGTAAGCGTGTTGCCATTAACATCAGAGTTTAGTTGAATAAATAGAGTTTGATATCAACTTTATAGTCAATTATCAGGCTGGCTATTACAGAGTAACTACCTCATATACCAAGAAGTGTGTCTCAAACATAGTGAAACTTGAGTGGAGATAGAATGATACTACTAGAGATGTCTCTACCTCAAGTAATATCAATGTCTCTATCTGGCTTCATGTCAGACATGGTTTATACTTAAGATAAATTTTACAGGGTTTAGATAGAGTTCAGATTAAGTATGAAAACTTATCCAAGAATGTAGGATTATAGATGTCTAGAATAACCTTGGCTTTAGTATATATGCTGTACCATCTACTTGTTGCTTGGTTACAACTTCAAATAATAATAAACAGAGTTTAAGATAGTGAGACTGATAATATAAGTATGTCATTATTAATTTACTATTTATACTATGGCCACTTGATCATATCCAGTAAACAGTCTGACAGACTACTAGCTAATACTTGGACCAGAATTGAATAGTCCTTGCCAATATTTGGACCAAAACTATACAGTTTATATTTAATTTTCTTTATATATCAAAAACATTAGATTAGAAGTAAAAAAACCTTAGTTGTTCACATACCTTTGTGTATTATAACTTAGGTTCTAAAGATTGGACAAAAAACAACTCTTGTATTGAAGAACTTGATGGAGTCCTCAGTACAGACTAGTCTATCTTATATATCACAAATCATAGTTTATACACCATTTATTCTAATCTACCCTAATATTATGATTAAAGACTCAAAGTGTTTAAGTTAATATGCTAGCTAGTTGGTTTATGTGAGATCTTATCTAACCTACTATAAAAGCCATGTACTATTCATAAGATCAATATGTATTATATATACTATATGACATTATTGTTCCAAAACCTTCTATATTCTTTGGTATGACACATGATTATGTAACAGTTACATTTGACATTATACTAACCTCTAATCCTCAGTTCAAAATAAGAAAATTAAATGAAAATAAAAATAAGAGAAAAAATAAAAATAAATAGAGTCTACTATCTTCAACTCTAACACCTAATATTACATACACACTCCATAAGGTCAATATACCTTAGCTATGTTGTTATGATATCAGCTACTATAAATCTTCTTTTCAATCTTCTCATATAATATATGTGATATCATATTGCTCTTTCCACTTAGATAAGAAAAAATAAGAATATAAAAGTGAAAAGTATTCAAGTTCATTATATCAGACTGAGTACATGCTTCTAATAGATTATAGGCCCTAATTGGACAAACTACAAACATAACATATTCACTTTAACATTCTGATATTATTAATAAGTTTCATAGTGGAGAGCTTAATAAGCAGTATAAGACAAGTAGTAGTAGTATATTAAACTTGTTGTGAAACTTTCTATTAAGTATTATATTAGCCATACTACTAATTATAGTATAAGCACTTAGTATGTAAAATGCTATACAATACTCTCCCTCACTTAAAACATTAGCTATTAAGTGATAAATACATAAATAGATAGACTTAGAGTATTTCTAAGTTAAAAGATGAATAGAAATAATTAAATAGGACTTGACCAAGATTTTGAGTCAGGATATTGGTAGAATTCTTTTTTTCATTTATATAATGTGGTTTAATTTGTTTGTTCTCAATTAAGTCTCTTATATAGTAATAGCAAATATCAATATGTTTGAAGTATTTTTCTTATACAGTATTGGATTCTTAGAAAAGTGAACCAAGATTGTTACTATATACTTGGTCTTAGTTAAAGATAGGACTACTGTTTTTTGTTAATGGCTTATTTAGAATCTTACTCTATAAGCCATAAGAGTAAAGTAATTAGTTACAGATTTATAAAATTCTGAATCTTGTGCCCAATCCAAATCAGAATATACTATAGCAGACTTATTACTAAGTTTATCATAATATTAGAGTTGTGAATAATAGACTTAGTTTTTTTTAATTTTCTGTTTTTTTTTTAATTTTATTTTTAGTTTTCATTTTTACTATAAAGAGTATGATGTGACATCACACATGACATTTATACAAGTCACAAAATATAATAAAAACATGATATTAGTCACAATTACATAACACAAAAAAGATTATAAAAGATTTTAAACTAGATAATGTTATACAGCATAGCAACAACATGTTGACCTTATGAAAAGTATATAGATATTAGGGTAGGTCAGTTGTAATGTATATACAGACCATAGTCTGTAATATATAAGGTAGACTGGCTTATACTTGGAACTTTATTGAGTTCTCTTATATTACTTAATACAAGAGTATGCTTTTGTTTTATCTCTAAGACCTAAGTTATAACACATAGGCTTTTTAATACTTATAAGTATTATAGTTAATCCTATATTAGAATACAAGCTAATCATTAAACATATAGTGTCAGAATTGCTGAAGGTGGACTTAATTTTTATTTCTCCTTTTCATTTTTATTTTATTTTCTCTTTCATTTTCGATCTAT
>Ga0157368_1000950_pt1 | contig 12870 bp, 12 predicted proteins | sample AttbisABBM3_FD_113146 | JGI IMG/M metagenome (GOLD analysis project Ga0157368, IMG submission 113146) | Fungus gardens microbial communities from leaf cutter ant in Botucatu, State of São Paulo, Brazil - Atta bisphaerica ABBM3 | ecosystem: Host-associated > Fungi > Mycelium > Unclassified ...
CAGTGTAACTACTAGTCTTATATACAAGTATATAGTATAGAAGATGCTTAGGGTTTCGGTAATGAGACACTGACAGGAGTAGAAAGACTTTGCCATGGGAGACTGAGTTGGATAGAAGTATTCCCATCATGAAAGATGGAATATCTGAATGGTTGTACCACTACTGCAAGGATATGTTATGAAAAAGGTGGCCATTATGGAAGACAGGCTTTATATGGTAGATGTTGGAAAGGCAGTATCACTGTAGAGGTGTATTCTCTGGACAGGTGGACTTTGCATATAACAGTAATGGATTTTAATATATGTGTAGAAAGAATCAGTAAATATTTGGAAGAAGAATGTTTTGGAAGATTTAGAGACTAGCAAGTTGGAGTTCCTATTAGTTGGAGATTTTCTGGCTAAGCTAAAAAGAGAATTTAGCAAAGAGGATAACAAATTGGCTAAAGTAGTGGAGTTAAGAGAGTAGAGTAAGGATTAAAACAATAGAAGAATTTGTACAAGAATTTAGGAAAGTAATAAGAGGTAGCAAGTATGAAGAATGTGCTTTAATTAAGGTATTAACAAGAAAATCTTGTACTCTTAGATGACATCTTAGTCTCTTTCAAGTCATGATCTACTTTAAAGATAGTGTGGTAGCTATCAGACAAACTAGATCTTATAAATAGAGTCTTTGGGGACAGAAAATGTTATGAAGTTCATGAAGGACTAGCTATGAAGAAAGGGTGTTTGCAGGCATGTTTATGACCTACATAGATATCCAGAATACTAGCAAGAGTATGTATACAAGAAATTGGATGTAAGATAAGCTAGGAAAGGACTTATAAGTAGGAATCAACCAGTAGAAACTCTAGAAAAGAAGTTAGTACTTATAAGTAGGAAAATTTCATTAGGCTGGCATTGGGCTGTGAATCAGAAGAGGACTATGTGTTTCTAAGACTCCAGACATGTTTTTATTATTTGTTCAGTTTCAATTGTCTTTATTTTTAGACTAAAATATAAGCTATAAGTAGAAAAAAGACAAATAGAGGGCCCCATCTCATAAATCCCACTTGCAAGTAGTTTTATTGCTATTTCTCAAGTATCTATTGTTAATACTGAGTCTATTATTTTTGGACAAGTTTCAAAGAGTCAAATTTTACAACTAATAATATCAACTGATACTCATTTTGCCAGCATTTTCCAGGCTACTATAACTTGAGGGATGTCTTTGGAGTATATCACCTAGGATAAATAGTATTGTTATAGGCTCTCTCTCAATATAATATTTTCACTAGATTTTCCAAAGGAGCTTGTTACATAGTATAAAGTTCACTGTTTAGGAGTATATTAGTAAAGGAATGTATTTGGAAGTGGATATTCTTTTCCATTCCTTTTTCCATTCTTTCTAACTATACCTTTTTGTATTTATAAGTGCTCTTTCAGGTGTTTTATATATTCTAATCTTTTATTATATTTTTGTTTCTATCTTCTACACAAGTTCCTAATACACATAATGTTTTCTTTGAATTATTTAGCAAACAGTTAAAAGCTATTATGGCAAAGTTCTTGTTGCATCCTAGTAAAACATCTTTTGTTTGCTTAATTCCTATCATCACAAGATATTGCAGAAACAGGAGGATAATTGGATAGGAGAGACAAATTAGCTATCAGAATGATAATGGATATTTAAAAGAGGAGGAGAATACAGTAGTTCTTGACTAGGTTCTGATTATAATAAGTTTGCTATATTTTTCATAGTAGAATATTGGACAATGAAAATTCACCTAATAATAGTTCAAATGGAAACTTACTAAGAGGAATAACTGTGAAGATTGGCTTTGAGAGAATTGGTATATAGGAAGGGATAACAGTTGAGGCATTGTTGAATAGTGGGGTAATGGGTTTATTTATGAGTTTGGAATTTGTGAGAAAGCAAAGGTTTAAGTTGAATAAAATAGAAAGACCTATATATAAGGGATATAGAGAAAGAATAGAGATTGATGTTATTGGTGGTCAAAAGTGGAGTGTAATTTTGGGAATGCCATGACTTGCTTGCTACAATCCTGATATCAATTGGAGAATAAGAAAAATGAAGATAATGAGGTATCTAGAAGAATGTGGAAAGCAGTAGAGACTAAAGCAGGGAAAACTGGGATGGCAAAAGTAGAAAAAAAAAAGAGAAAAAGAAAAGAAGCAGAAAGAAGAGAAAAGAAAGAAAAGAAAGTGGTGGAGAAGTGTGAGATCTGGGATGAGAAGAAAGAGGCAGCAAAATCTGAAGAAGAGGACAAGAAATTGGCATCTCAAAGGTTCCACAAATGGATCCATTTTTTTGGAAAGAAAGTGAGTGAGAGGATGCCAATGAAGAAGATGTGGGATTATGCAATAGAATTGAAAGAAGGATTTATACTATAGAAAAAGAAAATTTATCCCTTATTCAGAGAAGAGAGGGAGAAGTGCATGAGTTCATAAATGAACAATTGAGAAAGGGGTATATTATGCCCTGAAAGTTATCTCAAATAGCACAAGTATTTTTTGTAAAGATAAAGATCTACTCTTTAGCTGCCTTGATTTTATCATTTTCTATTTGGACTTCTCCTTGTCCAACTACAACTTCTAGAATAGATATCTCTTCCACATTGAAATCATATTTTGATTGTTTGAAATAGAGATTGTGTTTCTCTGCTATCTTCAAAAACCATATCACCCTTTCTTCTAACTCCTTCCTTGTTTTAGCCAGTATAACAAAATTGTCCATATAATTTACAAGTACTCTTTCATGTAATAATTCTCCAAAGATGCTATTCATCATCCTCTGGAATGTCTCTGGTGAATTGCATAATCCAAAATATATAACTTTGGGTTCAAATAATCCCTTGTTGGTTAGAAAAGCAGCTTTCCATTCATCTCCTTTCTTGATCTATATATTATTGTATCCTCAGATAAGATTTAGTTTGTTAAAGTACTTGGTGTTTTTGAGTTTGATGATTACTTCCCTAATTAAGGGTAAATGATATTTAAATAAATGGACTATAAAAAATAACTACTCTTTGCCTTTGATTTTGAATATTGTGGAAACTATTGGTACAAAAAAATTATTTACTAAGTTAGACTTATGTTGGAACTATAATAAAGGAAGTAATGAGTGGAAGGTGGGATTCACAACTTTAGAAGGGTTGTTGAAACCAACAGTAATGTTTTTTTAGTCTGACAAACTTACCTCAATATTCCAAATAATAATGAATGAGATTCTATGAAACTTGATCAACACTGGTAAAGTGGCAAGTTTCATAAATAATGTCATAGTAGTAACAGAAGAGGAGGAAGTATATAACAAAGTAGTAAAAGAAGTAGTGAAAAGACTAGCAGAAAATAATAATTTGTATATAAAACTAGAAAAGTGCAAGTGGAAGGTTAGAGAAGTGGGATTCTTAGGAGTAGTGATTGGGCCAGGAGAAATAAAAATAGAGAAGATAAAGATAAAGATAGTATTGGTATGACTGACTCTCAAAGAGGTCAAAGATATTTAGAAGTTTTTAGAACTTGCCAATCACTACAGATGATTCATTAAGGACTTTGCATCTATAGCTAGGCCATCACATGACCTGATAAAAAAGGATAAGAAGTGAGACTAGATAGATAAATAGAAGAAGGTGTTTAAAGAGTTAAAAAAAAGATTTACAAAAAAACTAATGTTAGTAATACTGGATCTAAAAATAAAATGAAAATGGAAGTTGATACATCAGATTATGTAATGAGAGGAGTGTTGTTGATGGAGTGTAAAGATAAACAATAAAGACTTGTGGCATACTTGTTGAAGTCTCTAAATTGTTGTGGCAACCACTAGATCAGTGTCTAATAGTAGCACTAACAAGTAAATCTCAAAGGTGGATATCTAGTGGGGAACACAAGTTGTGTAATTCACAAGAGAACTTGACAAAGAACTACAACAGTATTCTACTAACTATTTATATGAAGTTCTTATGGTCTATGCTATGACTACACCTCTACTGTATATCCTACCCTAAAGTCCATGTGTCATCCATGAGTGTACCATGTGTACACCATGTGGTAGCAATGCTCTATCCTTATGTCCATTACTCATCTACCTCAAGGCCAGCATGCCATATATATGTGCTCTGATGTCATTTTTTAGACTCTTCTCAATCCTTTTAGACTATAGATCCTTCTAGACCACTCTAGGCTCTATGACATAATGTCATGTGACTTCCAGGTCACATGCCTTCTCCCTCGCTATAGACCAATAATAATACCACTATCTATATATATCTTACTGAAGTCTGTCTGCACTTTCTTGTTTTATAATATAAATGAGATTAAAAGAAACTATAAGATTTATAACAAGAAGATATCAGCAGTAATTAGAGGATTGGAAAACTAGAGACATTTATTAGAGAGCATAAAGTTCAAGTTTGAAGTCTAGATAGACTATAAGAATTTTGAATATTTTATGAATATGCAGAAGTTAAATCATAAGCAAGCTCAATAGATATTATATCTATCAAGGTTTGATTTCACCTTAAAACATGTACCAGAAATAAAGATGGGAAAATAAGAATGGGTTCAAGAACTAGTAGTAGAAGGACCAGATCAGAAGTAGATATAATAAAAAAATAAAAATAATTAGAAGAAAAGACAAGAAAATAAGAGTAGTAGAAGAGAAAAGATATATATACTAAATAATGAGAAATTAACAATGGAGATTAGCTAGTTATATTATGATATACCAGTAGTAGAACATAAAGATAGATAAATGATAATTGTCAAAGATGAAAATAATGAACTTAATTTATTTTTCTTTTCTTTTTTATTCTATTTTCATTTTATTTTTGATTTATTTTCCATTTTTCCATTTTTAGAAACTTAGGGTTAGGATTAGAATGACAAGACTATACAGTCATATCAAATGATATGGTTACAAATCACAAGATGTATGGAAAGACATAAAAGGTTCTGGAAAGATAATGTTATACAATGTGTAAAACATATGTTGACCTTAATGCAAACACATGGCTGTTTAGGGTAGGCTAGAAGTAGTTAACACAGACTATGAGGTTTGGGTATATAAGGTAGACAATCCTGTACAGAGTTTTCTATTAAGTTCTCTTGTGTTAACCCTAATACAAGGTTCCTTCTTTTGACCAACTCTAAGGTCTTAAGTTTGTAACAATGATGGATTTGGTAACAAGGAGCTATTAGTGACCAAGAGTAATAAAAAATGCAGGAAAATATATGAATAAATATAATTTATGCCAGAAGATAAAGATCTATATAAAAGTACTAGTGGGAAAACTGATGACAAATAAGGTGCAAGAGAATCATAAATGTATTTAGTAGTTAACTTTATTACAAAGTTACCATTAGTAGTAGAAAAGGACATAATCTTAGTGGTATGTAATAGATTGTTCAAGATATCTCATTTTGTAACAATAATAAAAAAAACAACAGTAGAGGGATTAACAATATTGTTTAAAAACAATATATAGAAGTTATATAAGTTTCCAGAGATTGTGATTTTAGATCAAGAACCTCAATTTGTGGCTGAGTCAATTAAGAAGTTTAATAGAATATTGAGAATTAAAATTAAGTTGTCAATATTATTCTACCCACAAGTAGATGGACAAATGGAATGTATGAACTAAGAGCTGGAATAGTATTTACAGTTTTTTGTGAATCATATACAAAGAGATTGGCCAGAATAGTTAGTAACAGCAGAATTTGTGGTTAACAATAAAATACATTTAGTGACAAAAGTATCACCATTTATAGCAAATTATAGTAGAGAGCTAAGGGTGGGAGCAGACATTAAATGTAAAAAAGACAATGGATTTTACAAAGAGAATGAAGAAAATTCAAGACAAAGTTGGAGTGGTGTTAAAAAAAGCATAAGAGAAAGTGAAAATGCAAGCAGACAAGAAAAGAAAAGAAGCAGAAGTATGGAAGAAGAGTAACAAAATAATGTTAAGTATGAAACATTTGGTGTTTAAGAAAAGACTGGCAAGAAAACTAGTAAACCAATATGTTGGCCCATATATCATTAAAGAAGTGGTATCTACTAATGTAGTCAAACTAAGGCTGCTGACTTTGATGAGAATTCATTTGGTAGTAAATGTTAGTTGAGTAGTAAGATATAGAAAACTAGTAGAGAAGTAGAAAGTAAAAAGTAAAGGAAGAAAAACTAATGGAAGTAGAGAGAGTTGAAGAATGAAAAGTTGAAAAAATATTGTTTAAATGAAAAATACAAGAAGTAGTAAGTAGTAAAGTATTTAGTATGATAGAAGAGGTTTATAGCAGAGTACTATACATAGAAGAGAGAGGAAGACTTAGAAAATATAAAAAAAGTGATGACAGAGTTTGAGAGAAAGCTAAGTGCAGAAGTTAGAAAACAAGAAAAATTAGATATAGTAAGAGAGTAAAATTTCAGGAGAGGAAAGTTACTAGCAAAGTATAAGAAGATATAACTTTCTTTTATAGCTAGCTCAAAACTCCACAGCAAGTCTGTAGTATTTGCAATCCACTCTGAATCCTACTGAAAGTCTGCTATGTTTGATGACTATTAAGAACCCTGCTCTAAGCCATATTTGCAACTACAAATTCTATTATTATTACTCTATACTTTCTGCCTATCTAGGCAATTTTCTGGATATTCCTATTAAAATTTCTAGTTACCTGTTTGTTATTATTTCCTGCTTACCTCATGGCTGTTCCACTAGATTAGAATAGAGGGTAAAGTACTTATGGTCATCACTATCTTCAAGAGATCTTATTTTGTTCTCTTAGATTTTCCTAAAAATATACTTTGTTTTGTTATTTTTATAGACAATAGTACTTAGGTTCTCCTAAAGATACAAAATCTGCTAGAGCTTCACAGACTTTGTTCAGTCAATCTAACATAAAATATATAGTAAAAATATTATATAGATAGAATAATGGAAAATTTAAGGAGAAATATTTAAAAAAGCTTGAGAAAAACTAGTGAAAATAGAAGTCAGTTTCTCTAGAGGATAAACCTTGAAGAGAAGATAATGTTAGAGCTAAAGACAGTGGATTTTGTTTTTATCTTATTTCTCTCTCATTTTTCTTTTCCTTTTTATTTTATTTTTATTATTAGAACTTAGAGCTAGTGTTGTGGCAACCACTAATCAAAACAATGAATAGTATACTAAGTAGTCTTACAAAATGAGAATCTCATGGGAATCTCAAGAAAACTTGACGAAGAGTTCCCAATGTATTCCTATATTATATATATTACTAACATATAGTCCATGCTAATGATAAATAACTCTATTCTAATATCCATATATCAACCATAAGTATACTATGTGTACACCATGAGGTAAATATGCTTTAGATATGTATCTTGACATCATTCTTCATTATCCAAGAAATAAAAGAAACTGGAAAGAAAAATCAAATCAAAATAAAATATAAGCATTCAAATATGTCATGATGGCTAGAGTTATAGCATAATATTACAACTACTACAAACTTCTGTGACAAGATATTACAGCCATGATCACACAATTATATGAATTTCATATAACTATTATATATAGTTCACACCTCATTATCTGAGATCTATTAAGGTATCTTGGAAGTCCAAATAAGTTATTTAGTATATTATCTGAGAATATGGAAGATAAATTAGAATAACCTTTGGCTTTAGCTTATATGCTGCATCTCTACTAGCTATGTTAGTTGCATATTTCAAAAGTGGACTTGGAGAATTTAGTAAGTTAGAACCACTAATGGATAGGAAAATGTGTCATTACCAATGCTAGAAGAGAGTATTAGTTTTAGTTGATTTTCAGAATAAGCTAAGACAGTGTAAACTACCAGATTATATACTAGATATGCTATCTATGGTAGTTATCTGAAATAGAGACTGTTGAGCAAGTTATTCTGGTTTACTAATGATTTTAAGAGAGAGAAGAGATCAGGAAGTATAGATAAGGGAAGAGATATTATCTATGAGTTAAAACAGATGTGGTCAGAACAGGATGTGATAATAACACATTAATAGTATGTTGACCTTATATAGTATATATAGTTTTTAAAGTAGGTTAGTGACAGTTGTGCACAGACTATTAGCTAGTATATATAAAGTAGACAATCTATACTAAAAACTTTATTGAGTTCTCTTATTAATCTGATACAAGATTCTTCCTTTAACTTAAATTTGAGTTTTAAGTTGTAATAGAATACTTGTGGAGTTTTAACAGAAGGATAACATTGCTATGGAAGACAAGTTATATATAAAGGAATAACAACATTATAGAAGACATGTTATGAATGGATGTATATAAGAATAATACTACCATTGTTATGCTGGAAAATACTTTTTCATAAAAGCATATACTCTCATAGGGATTTTAAGCATGTAAGATCTCTTTAAAGGCATTAGTAAAAAGATTTTATATTCTTAGATAATGCCTTAGGTTCTCATAAGTGAGAATCTACTTGAGGAATAGCATGATAGCTATTAATCAAACCAGATATCAGAAAGACAGGATCTTTAAAGATAAGAAATACCATTATACTTGCAAAAGACTAACTACAAAGTGCAAGTACTCATAAGAACACTTTATATAGTCATGAATGTTTGAAAATTTAGATAAGATAGAAACATGTTAGATTTAAAGCTAATAAAGTTCAAAATGGCTTTGCAAGTAGGAGCAACCTATGGAAATAGTAAAAAAATAGAATAGATACTCATAAGTAAAAAGTGATTATTGGTTTAATGTTAGATTGCAAATGAAGTAACAATCATGTGCTTGTAAGACCTCAGAGAGCTTCTTTATGGTCTTAGTCTCTATTATCCAGTTCTACTTTTTATATATTTTAGACTAATACATAAGCCACAAGTAAAAAGAAGTAAAAGAGAGAACCTCCATCCAAATTCCTCTACTTGAGAGTAATTTAAACTTCTATTTTATCAAGTAGGTATTGTTAGTATCTACTATTACTTTCAGGAAAGTTTCAGAGAGTTCTAGCAGCCTAGGAAAGACTGGTGAGGTAAGTGTCAGTTAGTATCTTCAGTTGTAAAGTTTGACTTGAGAAGTATCTTTAAAGTATATTATCTAGAATAAATAGTGTTGTTAAAAGCTTTGAAAAAGTTTTGCAATCTATTTACTATATTTTTCATAGAAGCTCATTATATAGTGTAATGTTCACTGTTGTAGTAATGTTGTTATAACTTAGAATCTTGAGTAAAAATAAAAAACAACTCTTATATTAAGTGATACAAGAAAACTTACTAGAATTCCAAGTATAAACTAATCTATCTGTAGTATCTTATATACTACAGACAATGGTTCATGTACACAATATAACTAACCTACTCTCAAGTACATGTGCACTTTATAAGGCCAATATTGTTATAACTTAAGTCTTTTGAGTTAAAGATAAAAGATGACTTTTGTATTAAGTAACACAAAAAAACTCAATAGAGTCCTAATTATAGGATAGTCTACTTTATATACTACAGACTATGGTCTGTGCATACACTACAACTGACCTACCCTAAAGTACATGTGTTTTCTATAAGATCAACATATTATTGCTATGCTATATGATATTATCTATTCTAGAACCTTCTATAATCTTCTTTGTGTCATATGATTGTGTGACTGTAAATGTGACATATGTCATGTCTCCATCACATGTGATATCACACCACACCCTTTACCTAAATCCATAATAAGAAAAATAAAACCAAAAATAAAATTAAGAAAAATGAGAAAAAATAAAATAAAGCCAAGTCTATTATTCACAACTCTGACCAGATCACTTCTCTCTTTCATATCACTATCTCATATAGTAGTATTCAAAAGAAATTCAGCAAATACATTGTTTTCTTTTGTTATTAACCTTCTATTGAGTAAACTTCTGACTTATAGATATCAAAATAGATACTTCTAAAAGTAAATCTCTTAACAACAATGCTAATAGTTCCAGAGAGTTTTCCACACATTTTGACATGTCATTAGTAGTATATGCAAATAGAGTCAAAGCTTTTGCAAACAGTCCTACATAGGCTAACTAGATGAAAAATAAAAATTTCCAGCTCACTCCTTTCTTCTTTAGTTGTGGCATAGAAGAAGAGGATGATTCTACTAACCAGGCACCAATTTTAGACTCAAATCATGCTCTCCTTGAGACTGTATCTAACAACTCACATCCTACATAAGACTTTGAGCCTTTAACTATTCTTTATACAGCCAACCAACTTACAGATAGTCAATTATTAGATGGTAACTTTTGTCCTATCTCAATCTTTAACATGAACAAATACTTGGAAGGTGATGCTAAAAATATCATATGCTCACTCCACAGAATAGCAGCTTTCATTAGACAATAAAAACTAGAAAATAAAACTACTGAGGATATTCCTCAGATTACTGAATTTGGATATACAGCATAAGACTTTCTTTCATCCATCTATGAATTGGATTAGGACAAATTAGAAGCCAACAAAGACAAGAAATTTCTTTATTAATATGTTTTCTTACAGTTCAACAGAAAACCTACTATTAATTCAAACCAGAGAAAAGGTAAAGATAAACCTACTAACATCTCCAGGATTTTTCCACCTATTCTTTCTAGACCTAACAAATTTATCTTGGTAAAATCTAAATTTTACAAAGAAGATCAAATGTCAAAGCCTAAATCATATGCTTAGGTCTTGAAAGAAAACATCAATGAGATTATCAAAATCAAGGATTCCTTCCCCAAACTTTCTTCTAACAAGATCTTAGAAATCCACAAGATCATCAATAACTTAGACAACAAAGGGAAACCTGAGCTCAACATGATAACCAAAGGTTTCTTGTGCAAACAGATAATCATTCCTATGAGCTCTAATAATGCTGAAAGAGTAATGGCTTGATCAAATGTTCATGTCATTAACATCAACAGATTTCTCAAAGGCATCAAATTAGAAGTGGTTGTTGATTTTATTAGGTCTGATAACAAAGGTATTATTATTACAACTAACCAAGTTGTAGTAATCTCAGACTTGAACATTGTTAAAGAATATATGAAGAACTTGAATGATGTTGATTCAAGTAACATAATGAGCCCTAGGCTTCCACAATCAAAATCATACTTGAAAATCTTAGGTATTTTGTACTTTGTAGAGAATACTAATATTTTTTTGACTTCTGACATCATTGAAAGAATTATTGAAACCTCTTACATTTTTAATAATATTGTCCTAGCTTTCTGACCATATGTTATCAAGACATCTCCCAAATCTGATATAGTTGTTATCTAGACCAATATTTGAAATTACTAAAACAATACAAAAGGAAAAATACTAATTAACAGATGCTTTAAAATTGGCTAATATATTACCATGATCAGAGGTACTAATATGAATCCTAGTATCCTCCAATGTATAAAACTGCTAGAAATGGGAACATACTACATTCTGATATTGTATTTATAGGTCTAAATGTCAAAAATATAACAGATCTCACAAGATCAAATACCATAGAGATATAGTATGGTATTACAAAGCCAATTTCAAGATCAACCCTCTCTGACTCAAAACCCTCAAAGAAAAATCTTGCTCACATAGCTTCAAATATATTAATTATAAAGACATTTACCACTAGACAGCAATCTATGCCCATTTTAAAGATACAGGTTCAATCACAATTGGCACAACAAGAAATCCCAAGAGCTTTGAGAAATCAGAGCTAACTCAATTCACTCATCTGGAGGCAGCAACAACCAATGATTCTTAAATCCATAAAAATATTATATATACAAAATGTTCAGATCAAATTGCTTACTGACATTCTTTTGAAAAATTACAAAGACTATGACATTTTATTTATTCAGGAATCTCCATGGTCTATTCTTCAACACATTCCTTATGCTTTTTCTGAAGAAGGTGAGGAAATTATAGAAGCTCCCAATCACCTATTATAGACTTTATTTACCCAAAACTCTAATAATGAGAACAAGTACTCAAGAGTTCTCACTTATATCAATGTCAGACTCACCAGATCACATTTCTTCTTATCAATGTATATTCAGATGACCATCAATCTACCTGAAAGTACCTCAAAAATACTAAGGTAAATTTGAATAATGTCTTGATTATAACAGAATATTTCAATATAAGAGACAATGAATGGGATGCTTCATTTCCTCATCATTCTAACTACACTGACTCCTTAAAGGAAATAGCTGACAGTTTCAATCTAGAACTTTCAACTCCAGTCAACAAAGTTCCCACAAGATATGCTGATAATATTTGAGATTCAAATTCAGTTTTTGATCTCATGTTTCTTTGTTCTATTTTAGAGGAATTAAACAATCATTTCATTTTACCTGACCTTTGAGGTCCATCTGACCATGCTTTTTTATCAGTTTATATTATTATTGAGGAAAGATTTATTCAAGAGAAAAAACTAGCTATCATCTAAAATAGTAAAGAAGAAAAGAAATTTGTAAACTATCTGAAGAGCAGAGTAGGAAACATTGATATAATCAACATTCATAGTTGTGAGACTTTAGAAGAAATAGTTAAAAAATTCACTTCTTTTGCAGAAGAATGTTGTGGCAACCACTAGACCAATGTCCAATAGCAGCACTACAAGTAAATTTCAAAGTGGACATCTAGTAGGGAACATGAGTTGTGTAATTCACAAGAAAACTCAACAGAGAACCACAACATTATTCTACTGACTATTTATATAAGTGTCCTTGGTCCATACTATGACTTCTCTATACCTACTCTAATGTCTATGTCCTGTCCTTATGTCCTATTACTCATCCACTATATGTCTATCTCAAGGCTAGCATGCTATATACATATGCTCTGATGTCATATCCTCAACCCTACTCTTAATCTCCATTGTC
>Ga0157368_1000951_pt1 | contig 12862 bp, 10 predicted proteins | sample AttbisABBM3_FD_113146 | JGI IMG/M metagenome (GOLD analysis project Ga0157368, IMG submission 113146) | Fungus gardens microbial communities from leaf cutter ant in Botucatu, State of São Paulo, Brazil - Atta bisphaerica ABBM3 | ecosystem: Host-associated > Fungi > Mycelium > Unclassified ...
GTAAATAATACTCACTAACAAATAAGCAGCAAAGAAGTGGAATCCTAGTCTAACAGCCAAACCATAATAGAATAAGACTCTTACCAAAATAGCTACCTGCATCTAATAAAATGAATATGCAATCTTTTTAAGAGACAAGTCTGATATATAAAGAGAATATAGACTAACAAAACTCTGGAAAAAGCAGTAGCAGACAAGATATGAAATTTCTTTTAATAAACAATAGGATATATAAACTATTATATTATAACAATATCAAGAGGTCTAGGACTGTCTCCTGCTATCATATACAAAGGAAAATGCAAAACCCTCATGTCAGCCCTTTATTAAGAGTCTCTCTCCCTCTCTGATCTCATCAAAGCTGATCTATCATATAGACAGAACAAAAAAATCCCATTTGAGAAAGTCATTTATAATACTTATCTGATAGAGTCTCACTAATGAATACCACCCTTTACAATGGTGAGGGACAATTATAGTAGTACTTAAAAAGCCTAACAAACCTGACTATATCCAACCTAGAGTATACCATTTTATTATACTTCTCAAGTATATGGGAAAACTACTTAAACAAGTAGTAGTCTGCAGACTGACTTACCTAGTAAGTTAATACAACCTTGTCTTAGATTCTCAATTCAGAGCCAGAGCCAACTCTTTTATTTCAAATGCTATTTTTATATTTGTATATAATGTTCACAACTTGTGGAACCATAGTCTAGTTACCTCTATACTAACTTTTAATATTAAAGATTACTTTGACTTTGTTAACTACAAAAATTTTCTCAGTAAGATGAAAATATACTGTATTTCTCTTGAATTAGTAAAGTAAACAGCAAATTTCCTCTCTAACTAAGAGACAACAATATATCTTGGTGGCATATAAAAATAAATGAAACTAGTCAAGAACAACATTCCACAAGGATTTCCTATCTTTTCTATTCTTGCCTTCTTTTACTTAGTAGGCCTACTTAATATTTTTGAAATACTAGCTAACTCTATTGTGATTTCAGAAAACTATGCCTATAACCACTTCATTCATGTCTCTATTCTTATATATATAGATAATAGAAAGCTAATCATCTCATCTTTTTCATTAGATACCAACAACTTTATACTTGCAAAGACTTACCAATTGGTAGACCAATGGCTATAATGGCTTTACTTCTGGAATAATAGTAGATCTAACAGTCTGCTAGTTAGAAGTCCACTTCAATCACAAACTTCTCTTTAATTATTATGTCACCAAAATGACAGCAAAGACTGAGAATACTATTTGTAATCATGGAAATTACCACTTAATATTTAGCTTCAGTCTTTTAGTGTAATTTTATTGTCAGACTATATTTTTTCTATTCTCATCTAGCAATATTATTGATTATGTATTACATAATTACCTAAATAATCTTACTCTTACATGGTAAGGACTTACTTTATTATCATATACTTACTCTTATATTAAGCATCATAGCCTTGAGTACTCAGTATTTGGTATTTGAGTTAAGTGAAGTCTATCCAGACTTATAGTATCTCAATGCTAGCAAACACTATCTATGGTCTTTTATACTACCACCTCTGTTTCCTCTACTATATATGTATTTTTTCTATTATCACATACATTAGCACTACTTGGTGAACAGGCAAACAAATACATACCCAAATACTAAAGTCCAAAATAGAGCACTTTGTCTCATCTATATAGCCTTCAGCACCACTCCTATCTATGTATTAGAACTAGAAGCTTCTATTCCTTCTCTCAGCATATACTTTGACTCTCTTACTAGACATACTGCTATATATTTTAACAAACTTAGTATTAATGACTCTATCCTCTAATGACTATCTAACAACTAGCACAATAGACAGGCTACCTCAAATTCTTCTCTTCTTCCTACTAAACACAACTATGAGTTCAAATTAACTCAATTACAAAAAATAGCCATGCTTATCTCACTATTCTATAAATACATTTTCTCTTTTCTTCTCCCTTCATAGCAAAAAACATGGCTAGACTATGGTAAATGTTTCACAATACACCAACTTACCACTGATAAAGACAAAATAATAGTCCATCATAACAGATTTGTTTACCAAACATGCTGCTGCTCAGAAATACTTCTCACTTACTCTGATAGCTCCCAAATCTCCTTCCACAACTGATTCTGCTAAGTTGGATTAGCAATAGTAGAGTACCATCTTGAAAGAGAAGTCTTCTAACAAAAACTTAGCCTTAGAGGTTTAGCTGAAGTCTATGATGTAGAGCTCACAAGACTTGTAACTAGCCTATCAGAATCTATCCTCTTTGCAAACTACCATTCTGAGATTCACCACATCTAGCTATATGCTGACATCATCTTAGCCATATTCTTAGTCTTTAACCCCAAGCTCTAACAAGACTAGCTTATAGTATACATTTTCTACTGAAATGCTCTCAGCTAGCTCAACTCCTTACCACACCACTGCCTCTCTATTTCCTAGTCTTCTAGTCATATCAAAATCAGAGGAAATCAGAGGAAATGAGAAAGCTGACAAACTAGCCAAAAAAGCTATAAAAATCTAGAGCCAATTTAATACTACAACCACTTCAGCAATCCATTGGGTAAATGAATACACCCTTACCAAATAGAAATTGATATGGAGAAATTGACTCCAGAGTGGACAATATGCTCCTGTAAACTATAACTCTTTGTCTCTTCAACCTACCTCCTATTTTTAAGCCTTATATAACCAAAGAGAAATCTTTGGTCACCTTATTTAATGTAGAACAGACTATGGCTACTTTGGAGACCACTACCAATTCACAGTCCTCTCAGAAAACATATTCTGTTCTTGTAGAAAGAAACTACAAACATAGGAGTATATCATTCACATATATTCTTGATACAAGAACTATTGTCAAATCCTCCATAATGTTTCAAGCTCAATATATACTAGATATATTTGGGACCAAACAAGGCATAGCTACTCTAAGCAAATTCCCTAAGAGATCAATGTTATAATTTAATAACCTTAGTGTTGATTAGAGAAAGAAATCTTGTATAGGGTTTACATAAGAGAACTTAATAGAATTCTAAGTATAAACTAATCTATTTATATACCACAGATCATAGTTTGTGTACACACTACCCTAGCCTACCCTAAAGTATATGTATTTGCTATAAGGTCATCATACTATTGCCATGTAATATGATATTCTTTGTTCTAGGTCCCTTTTCTTTAGATCACATAATCCTGTGACTGTGACTGTGATGTGTGATGTCATACTAACCTCTAGTCCCAAGTTCCAGAATAAAAAGTAAAAGTAAAGGAAAATAAAATAGAAATGAGAAAAGAATTGAAAATAGTTAGAGTCTACTATCTTTAACTCTAATGATCAGGTGTATTCACCAAGAATGGAACAGGCCCACCTAGATGGAAGTCACCTACTATCAAAGACCCCCTATCTACTGAACATGATATGGAGAATCCTGAGGAGAACCAATATTGGACCAGCATATCATATCAAGTCATGACTACCATTTCTTCACTATGTTTTTTATACTCTTTATAATTATGTTAATATTTCTCTTCTAGCTGATGTCTATTATTCAATACCATTAGCTTTGCCCATTTTCACAGTCAACATCTGACCTGCTCTAACATTTCCCTCAACCAGACATCTCCATATTTCACCTCTTAATTATGATTTGATTTTATCTTACAAATGTAGATATTACACTGCTGAGAGGGCATAATCACTTGAAATGCTCACTGTGTCTTAGCACTAGTTTGCTTGTTACAGTATAGAAAATAGGAATAAACAATAATGACTTATGTGAATATTACTTCTTTCTCTCTTACCACCATCTTGTATGGTAGTGCTCATAAGAGAATCAGCAAATACATTGAATCCTTTTACACTGAAATCTCATAACAACCTATGCAGCTTGGCCAAATAGTATGCAATGAATATAGAAACTGATTTTCCTAGAGGTTGTACAACTTCTCCTAGCCTCAACAGTTCTAAGAAAACATTTGTTAATTCCACTATTTTATCCATAGATTATGTGGATTGAGTACAAGCTCAAGCTGACAATATGACTTAGGCTGAACAAGTTGAAAATAGAGAGAGCAAAGGTCCCTCTCTATCCTATATAATCTTGAAGAAGGTAATACCAGACACTGTGAGTATAGAGCCTATAGTCAAGCCTATGCACATACCTCATGCAGTGGAAATGAATTATAAAAATACATTTTGAAGCCTGGACCCTTTGATTATTCCATACTAGATCAATTAACCTGCAGACCTACAATTATGGTATGGTAATTTTTGTTCTATTTTCCTATTTGGAGTAGACAAGTACTTAGAAGGTGATACTAAGAACATTATATGTTCTCTTCTTAGAATGGTGGTATTTATCAAATAACACCCATTAGAAAACAGGATAGCTAAGAATATACTGCAAATTATGGAATTTAGATTTGTAATTTGGAAATTTTTGTCTGTAATATATGAGTCTAGATAAGACAAACTTACTTCTTATAAGGAGAACATGTCTTTGCAGTTCAAAAAGTGTTACAAACTCAAGACCTTAGAGTGAATCAAGAACAAGAACCTTGTATTAAGTTAATACAAGAGAATTCAATAGAGAACTTTGTACAGACTTCTTTATCTTATATACTAAAAATAATAGTCTGTGCTCTACTACTCTAGCCTACTCTAAATGACCATGTGTTTTGCTTAAGGTCAACATATATATAGCATATTGCATAATGCCATTGTTCCAGAAGCTTCTATCTTCTTCTATTGTGTCATATGATTGTGTGATGAGGTGACTGTGATAGCATCATAGTGTGACAGTTTGTGAAGGTGACTTGTGACATCACTATAAACCATAACCCTAGGTTCCAATATAGAAAATAAATTAAAATGAAAAAGAAAACAAAAAAGAAAAAGAAAAAGAAAATAAATGAAGTCTACTTTTTGCAATTCTAACAAAAAGGTATCTGTCAAGAACACCACCATCAACAAACTGGCAAAGAGAAGGTAAGCTAATATCTTGTGAATTTCTCTACCTGTCTCTCCTAGGCTAAGCAAAAGTATTTTGGCTAAATTTAAGTTCTTTAAGAAAAACCAGTCATTGAATTTGGCTTCTAATACCAACAACTGATTATATATACAGGCCTTCAAAGATAACATCAAGGAGATCATCAAAATTAGAAATGCTTTCTCTAAGCTCTTGTCTAACAAGGTTATGGAAATACACAACATGATGAGCAACATAAACTAGAAAGGTAAATCCAAGGTCAATATAATGACTAAAAACCTATCAAGGAAATAAATCATTATTCTTATGAGTATTATTCTTATGAGTATGAATAATGCTGAGAGAATCATCACACAAACCAATGCACATATTGCTAATATTAACAAGGCATTTAAAGAGGTGAAATCTGATATCTCTGCTGATTATATCTGTTCTAATAACAGAGAGATCATCATTACAACCAACAAGGTAGCTGCCTCCTTGGATTTAAACATAGTGGAGAAATATATGAAGGAACTAAATAATGTTGATTTGAATAATGTCATAAGCCCAAGGCTCCTACAATTAAAGTCATACCTCAAGATTTTAGGTGTTCCATATTTCATTGAAGATACTAATCTCCCTATCACATCAAACATTAACAAAAGAGTGATCAAGAGCATTCATATTTTTGGCAATATGGTTTTGGCTTTATACTCTTACATAATCAAAGCCTCTCTCAAATCTGACATAGCTATGGTATTGACATTTGGAATTCACAAACTGGAATAAAAGTGAAATGTCTTATCAATAGATACTTTAGCATAGAATATCATATTGTGTCAGGCATGGTTCACACTAGGGTGGAAGTCCGCAAAATGGACTTGGAGATGTGCAGACTTGTGGAATGACCTTGGCTTCAGCTTATGTGCTACATCATCTGTCTGCCATGTAGTTGTAACTTCAGATAATAGAGAGAAGTCTGAGATGGGAGTGAGTGCTGATTTGGTATGTCGCCATTGAACACTGGAGATCAAGTTCAATAAGTATCTTTGTTGATTATCAGACTAGTGAATTGCAGTGTAACTACTAGTCTTATATACAAACAGATATTATAGGAGATGCTCGGGGTTTCAGTGTTGAGACACTGACAGGGATAACTCTATCATGGAAGACCGAGTCAAATAGGAGTATCTCTGCTATGGAAGACAGAATACCTAGATGGTTGCAGCACTGTCATAAGACGTGTTGTGAGAAAGGCAGGCTTGTATAATTTGGAGATAATATCACCACAGGGATGTAATTTCAGGACGGGCAGACTTGCATATGATATATTGCCACAATCAGAGAAACAAATATAAATCTAGGTATTCCTGAGAGCAAGAACTGATGGAAGTAGGGTCATACCACATATATATATCACACACATGGATCAAAATGTTAAAAATACAATGGGCCACATAAACTCAAACACTATAGAGAAATGGTGTGGTATTGCAAAGCCAATTTCAAGACAAATTCCTTAAGACTTGAAACAAAGAAAGAAAAATCCTATACTTACTCTTTTAAATATGTTAATTGTAAGAGCAATTACCAGGTGGACAATAACAACTGTCTATTTTGGAAACACAGATTCAACTGAGACTAGTACAACAAAAAATCACAAGAGCTCCAAGAAATCAAAGAAAACTTGATTTTCTCAGCTATAAGCAGGGTAAGACTATGATTTTAAAATCCCTAAAATTTTTTTCACAAAATGTTCATAAGAACAGGCTTCTTACTAACATTATATTAGAAAACGACAAAAATTTCAATATTATTTTCATTCAAGAACCTCACTGGTCAATTATCCATAGTATCCTGGGCTCCATGTCTGAAGAAGGAGAAATGATTGTAAGAGCTCCCCATCATCTATTGTAGATATTGTTCACAAGATCATTGCATATTGAGAATGATTATCCAAGGATTCTTACTTACATCAATATCAAGCTGATGAGATTACATTTCTTGTTCAGAAAAGACATTTTTAAAGGATACTGACATAAACTTGAATAATATCTTAATTATGACAGGAAATTTCAATATTAGAGACAATGATTGGAACCTCTCTTATTTGTATCATTTAATATATGTGGATATTCTTAGAGAAATAGCTGACAGTTTTAATCTAGAACTATTATTGTCTATGAATCAAGTACCTATCTAATACAAAGATAACTCTCAAGAATCAAATTTGGTTCTAGATCTAAAGTTTCTCTATGCAAATGCAGAAAAATTTAACAATCATACAATCTCACTGGATTTACAAAGTCCATCAGATCATGTCTTGTTATTGATATGCACTATTATCAAGAAAGAATTTATCTAGGAAAAGAAGAAAGCTATTGTCAAGAATAGCAAAGAAGAAAGAGAGTTTGTTAATGAACTGAGGAACAGAATAAGTTGTATCAGCATATTGAATATCATCAATCAAGAAATGCTTGAAGAATTAACTCAAGATTTTGCTTTTACTATGAAGGAACTTTAGTATAAATATTCCAAAAATGAAAAACAGTCAAAATAGCTAAAACAAAATTTCTTTGACAACAGAATTCAAGAAATTGCATCAACTAACAAAAGACCATGAGATCTAATGAATTGGATCAAGAAACCCAAACTACCAGCTATGAAAGCCATCAAGTACAATAGGCAACAGTGTAATAATTTGGATGAATTGTGGCAAGCTCTACATCAATCCTATAATGTAGCTCAAGATAGACCAATCAATATTTATATTTTAGTCAAAGTTCTATAGCATCAACAAGTGAAATAGCCTCTGTTTTTCATTGCCAAGTTTGTCAATGCTATCAATAAATATAGCAGTTCATCTACTCTGGGTTCTTACTATGTCTCTTGGAGACATTTCAAAGCATTAGTTAATGATAATAAATTATTATTCTGAAGTTTAATAAGCTATCATATAATAATCCCAAAATATTTCAACCTATTATTCTTCTTAATACACTAGGAAAGCTTATTAAGAAAGTTATAAGCAGTAGACTTCAAGTCCACTCTACTACTTTGAACTTCATCCATCCAAATCAAATGGAAGATATCAAATAACAATCAATGACAGATACTAGTATTTACCTTATACATCTCATACAAGCAGAATAGATTAAAGATCTTTACATGAGCATTCTTGTGCTTGATATTGCACAATCTTTCCTCTCTCTCAATCATCAACAGACAGACTCAATATATTTGGAACAGTTTTGTTTCTACATTTTTCAAGGTTGACATAGGTATGAGTCAGTGATCTGCACTTTTACCTATTCTCTCAGCTCTTGATATTGTGTTCATTTTCCATATATTTGAAAAAAGATCAAAAATCTCTTAACTTCCATTCCAGTTTTGATTCTTTTATTTTTTAATGATTGATTCTTTATTTCTCAAGAGAAGAGCCATGAAAAATCTAACACAAACCTTTTCTGTAGTTATGATATCATCTCATCCTTATTTAGCCAGTTTGGTCTGGTTATCAAACATGACAAATTGAAAGTGTTTCACTTCTCAAGATTGACAAAGAAAATCAACCTACATTTATGTTCTTTAGAAGGTCTTATTCTTTATCTGAAAGATATATGGTGTTATTTGGAATTCTTCTTTGACAAGAAGCTCTCATTTTGTCAACACATTTATTATTATGCTAACAAAGCTCTGTCCACAATCAAGAGCATGAAAATGTTGGGCAATTTTACAAGAGGATTATCACTGACACACAAACAACTATTCTACAGAATGTGTGTTCTTCTCATTGCATTATATAGATTTCAGCTCTAGTATTTCAAAGGAGCACCACTTTATCAGCCACTCAAGGAATTGAAGAAAATGTAGAGAAGAGCAGCTTTATGGATTACAAGAGTGTTTTACATCTCACTGACATGAGGAGTAAAAGCTATAGCTAGCCTCATCCTATCTATTTCCATCTCAACAAGATCATTAGTTGACATCATCTATATGTTGTGAGTTGTATTATAGTTGGACTGCCAGCACCAAACCAACTATGCCAAAAGGTAATTCAACTGAAAGCTTATAATTTTCAGCTAACTGGTAGTATTTATGCTGATTATGGGAACTCAGATAAGTAGCAGGCTTACATGAGTTTTCCCAAACAGCATGTGATCAATTTTCTCTTGGACAAACATCATTCCAAGAAGGCCAAACCTCACCACATGGTCCATGTCTCATTTTACAGCCAAGTAACAATTGAAGATCAAGAGTTCTATAGTGGACACCGACTTGAATAAAGTATTTCCTACTTTTGATAGTTTAAATAAAGAACTTTCACCTAGCTTTTGTATTATATCAAACTTGATAATATTTACAAGAATTCCCTCATTGACTAAGACATAGTTCTCATCATTTTGGATACTGGTATCAAAACCAATATCACTACATTGGTCTCTCACATTCACTGAGGTCAAGACATTATCACAAAAACTGTTTATCATGCAATGAATGTAATGTCTACTAAAGCAGAACTCTTTGCCATTAGGTGTAGGATTAATTGAGCAATTCAAATGCAAAACACTGCACATATTATCATTATCACTGATGCTATTCCTGCTGCTAAATGAATCTTTGATACATCTAATCATCCCTATCAACTGCACTCTATCACCATATTTAGTGACCTTAGAGGATTCTTCCAAAAGAACTCTAGTAACTCAATTTCATTCTGGGACTGACATAGTAGCAACAAGTGGCCACCTCATTTATTGGTCAACAAAGAGTTGAAACAAGATAGATCTTATTTTTCCCAGAAAATCATCATGGGAGTTCAGCAAAAAAAGTAGAGTGTGATTCTATCATCCACAAATGGCAGATAAGTACATCAAGCATCTGACTACAAGGGAAGAAGTTTCCTTGACTTAAACAATGATGATAAGCAACCCGTTTGCCCTACTTACTCCAAGGAAGGTGCCTGGTTGAAATATAGACAATGATTCTTCCCCAACGAGTCTGTTGCATGCCCATGTGGCAATATTCCTATCGAAACAAGGACACATATTTTACATGATTGTGCATGTTATACTTTGACAAAGTCATGGAACCCTAAACAGGAATCCCTCAAAGATGTTATCATGTTTCTCGAGTTTAACCCAGGTGCATTTTGTTTCCAAGGTGGCATTACATAGTTGTATTATAGTTGTCTACTACATAGTGTAGTATTATGTCTCCTACATTTTTTTTGAAATCAACAATTGGTAGACCATGGTAACTACAACGTAATTACTTAAATAGAGAAAGAAAAGAAAAAAAACATATCACGTGGAGAGCATGTTTATTGTCGCTCACTCGCCGCACCGCACAGCACGCATGCTGACATTGGGTTTATTTGTAGTACTTGTGTTAAACCGACAACTCTAAAGCATGCCATTCTTTCAGGGTTCCTATAACTTTGAGCTTCATGGAGGAAGTTTTCGCGGATCGAGGCGCCATCGATGCCGTCATCATGCCAAGACTAAACAATTGCAGACGATTCCGTTGGCCCAGCGAATTCCTCATCGATCGGAAAGCTTGCTCGAGCATGCTGATTCAGAGGTTTCTGAGAATACCACTGATGAGGAAGCCCAGGCTCTTCCTCGTTCATCGAGTTGTAGAGATTCTATATTAGCGTTCCTGGCTGACACATTATCCAGTCAGATCTATATGGCATTTCTTCTCTATCTTCCGTCCCATTACTTCAATAGAGTCGATCGGCTGTCCAGAGATGCCAACATGGCTCTGAAAGAAATCCTGGATCTGGCTGTTGAATTGAATGTGACATGTGGAAATGATTTCCAAACTAAAATACTTGACCTCGGGCAACATTCGTCTCCAAGTATTGTAGACCCGGAATCTCTTCCGCCTGCTTATCGACAATTGACTATTCGATGGAGTTGCTTCATAGATGACCTACTGGAAGAGTGGAGAACGTTGAATATCGTCTCAGCTTTATTGGTCCCGTGAGTAATTTATTATTATCAAAATGAGAAGTGACTCAAGTATATGCCAGCGGTATATTGACCATGTTCCAGGTAACTGGAGCGAACAATGACCCTGTGACACGGTACCTTGCATTTTGGTCCCTAGTCTCTGCTCTCGTCAGCCTGCTTTATGGCTGCGCCTTCATTATCCAGTTTTCACGGATGCGTAAGCCTTCTATCGCAATCGAGTGGGCTTTCGTGAGTCACATCCCCAGTACATGGTGAGGTCTAACAAATCACAGGAAGCGCAGAATCCGCGTTCGTCTCTTTGGAGTGTGGGAGTCATGTTGTCCTTGCCCGCTGTTTGGTTATCTTGGTATATTTCACATTCATTCTTTACAGCACCTTCTAAGTCATATCAGGTCTATCGTTGCGTTCTTATTTTGCATTATGGCATTTATGTGGCGATGCGATGCAAATCCACCGCTCCAGTTCCTTGTTCCTCCTCATACTGAACTGGCCTTTCGGGTTTTCGTATCTGCCGTACTGGGGGTTGGAATCTTCTACGGCATGCTTATATTAACTTCTTTCCAGCGCTACGGCCCCAAGATGGATGGGGCATTGAGTAGTCGCATAGACCTGTATATTGCATCCGCCGCATCGCCTTCGTCTATTCCAACTCAACTTTCTCCATCCGTCTCTTTTGCACAATCTCCTACCTTGGAAAAATCTCCAGGACCGAAGTCAAACCAAAGGGCATCTTGCTCGGGTTCACCCACATTTGTTACTGCATTAGGGGGTCGATCAGTCAGCCTTGGGCAACATTCTTCCACTGTTCCTCACTACCCTTCACTCCCCAACTTGACTTCCTTCATGCAGGAGGAACAACCAGCTTCATTTTCCAATGTCGAGCCTTTGGAGTCTACGGATAGAGTAGTCGATTAATTACAGTCAAGGAAGGATTACGAATACTGACTATCATTTCAATAGGGAATGTCCTGTCGGTACAATCAGATATGAGCAGATGAAAACGTTCTACGTCGAGCGATTTCTGTATATACAAGGACTATCAATAGCTTTAGATGCTCACAAAACCATATGACTACATAAAAATAAAAGAAGGGAAAGATCATACCCTGTATGTTTGTTGAAATTTCATTTAATTTTCTAATTGATATATTTCTTTTCCCAGGCTCTTAAGTAGAGTCTTTCTCTTGTTCAAGAAACACTGGTTTCTTATTTTTTTATAACAAAAGAAAAGAGTAAGAGGAAATGAAAGGAAAAGGGAAAAGAGAAAAGGGAAAGAAAAGAAAAGGTAAAGAAGATTATAGGTGATACTTTACTATGTTGGGAAGAGTAATAAGATTCATACAGCCAATACTAAGAGATGCCTTCATGGAAAGAAAACACTTCTGGATTGAACTCAAGGAAAGCAATTATGTCTTTAAGAGAATCCCTTTTGGGGTTCTAGTACTTCATATACTGTCTACAACCACATAGAATGTGACTTCTTGATTTAATAGGATAATCACCACAAGGATATGTGAATGATTTGTTGGGGAAAAACCTCAGTCTTGTCAAGATCATTGACAGTGGACTTCATTTTTATTTTCTCTTTTCACTCTATTTTATTTTTATTTTTATTTTTCTTTTCTTTTCTATTTTTAGAACAACTTGGGTTAGGGGTTATCAGTCATGCTGTCACATCAGTCACAAAGTTGATGGTGTAGTCACAAGACTGATCATGGGACTTGAGAGAATGAAGTAGAAGATTCTGGAATAAAGTGATGCCATACAACATGGACAACACATGTTGGCCTCATGTCATACACATGGTCATTTAGGGTAGGGTGCACAGTAGTGAGCATGGACCATGAGTAGTAGTATATAAGGTAGACTACTTTGTAC
>Ga0157368_1000952_pt1 | contig 12844 bp, 14 predicted proteins | sample AttbisABBM3_FD_113146 | JGI IMG/M metagenome (GOLD analysis project Ga0157368, IMG submission 113146) | Fungus gardens microbial communities from leaf cutter ant in Botucatu, State of São Paulo, Brazil - Atta bisphaerica ABBM3 | ecosystem: Host-associated > Fungi > Mycelium > Unclassified ...
GACTTTATCTAGCAACTTCTATTGACATTCTTTGCTCCAAGAGTGTCTTTTTATATCTAGATGCTTGGAAGACATCCTTCAATCATCTTACTGTTCAAGGACATTATTTCCTCACTCTCAGAGATTGGCTCTCTCACATTGGCCAGCTAGTCCTATTATATGCTAGAATAACTAGAGCCATCCTTAACCATACTCCCATCGGAGAGTATAGACAATGCTTTTTCCCTGCAGAGTATACCCAATTTTCATGTAGCTATTGCTAGATAGAAACATATTAATACATCTTTGTAAACTATTCCAAGTTTGTTCACAATCCCTTAATTGATCCATCTCCATCAATTAAGGACTTTTTTGAGTTCTTGAAGAAGCATTCAAGTGCCTTTGCCTTTTCTCTCCAAAAATGACCTTAGTTTTCTTCTTCTAAGCCTCTATAAGTACTTAGATAGTTTGCTTTTCTGTTTCTGTAGATAGTTTTCTCAGTTTCATCTCTCTTAGTTTTTTTTGACTCTGTATTCTCAGTATAATAGGTCTGGTTGTAAACTTGGAGACATAATTAGTAGATTGGTTACAAACAACCATTATCTAAATTAAATTTCTTCTCAATTTCTATTGATTCTGATAGGGTCTTTCTTTGTCTATGAGAGAGGTTTCTGTCTCCTGAGGAAAAATTGTAGGCTACTTGTTATAAATAGTCTGCCACAAACTGGGATAGAAAGGGAATCAGCTGGTGCAATCACTATAGGAAATGTGTTCGTTTCTGCGGAATTGGTTACATCATCATTTGAGGACACAAGGTATCTACATTGTTGTCTTGAGTCTTTGGGATACCTTGTGTAACTAAGTAAGGAAAGGCAATCTCATCCTCTACTTCCATCTGGTTCATCCAAGACTGGGGTTCCATTCTTTCTGTGTAATCTACAGAAGATTTGGAAAAGTTCGAGCTGCCTTGCTCAGATGTAGCCGATTTTTCTCGGGAGACAACACGACCTCTTGTAGAGATCCATGTTAGGATTCACTTGAGTGTTGTTAGCATAGGGGTTTGGAAGGTTCTCTGAGTTATAAGTTATTTTCCGTTAGACGCTACCATACAAGATGGGCATAGCAAGCTAACTATACTCTTGTGCTTGATTATGTAATTTCGAAAAATAATTCTTGTCCTTCGATATTTTGTTCACACCTAACTATGGCTCCAGATGCACGTCTTTTAGAAAAAGCTGCCTCATTTTCCACGTTCTCGAATATACTTGATTCTCGCCTATTACGAGCTCTTGCAGACATGGGCTTTGCTCGTCCGACTTTGATCCAAGCGCGCACTATTCCTCTTGCTTTAGATGAACACAGGGACATTCTTGCCCGGGCTCGAACAGGAAGTGGGAAAACAGCAGCTTACTGCATTCCTATTGTGCAAAAAATTTTGCTGAGCAAAGGGAAAGGAAAGGATAAGAGAGTGGTGAGTTAGATTCAGTGTTCAGTATTCACATGGCAGGAGAGTTGATTATTCTCGTTGACCAAGGACGGTGTGGATGCAGACAAACTCCCAAGAGGACTGATTCTTGTTCCCACAAGAGAACTTGCCGAGCAAGTTGCTACCTTTTTGCGAAGTGTTGTTCGCTATTGCGAGAAAGACGTAATCGTGATCAATATTACTTCTGGAACGACCACTCATTTACAACGGTGTGTACATTAATCACATGCTGTTGCAGCAGTGTATGAATTACTCCATCCAAGAACGCTCTTATCTGACTATCCTGATGTCGTTGTTGCAACACCTTCACGAGCACTATCACTTTTGCAATCTAAGGTCAGTCCCTACTACTTTCACGGGGAGGCATCTGCCGATATATCTTTCAGACACTTTTTCTTTCTGCTATAGACTCGCTCGTCATTGATGAAGCCGATCTGATTCTGTCATATGGCCATGACAACGATGTCCGCCAAATCTTCAGTGGTGGATACCTTTCCAAAGTTCACCAGAGTTTCCTTATGAGCGCCACCATGACGGAAGATGTTGACGTGCTAAAAGGCTTGCTATTACGAAACCCTGTGAGTGTAATTGTCTTGTGTCTGGATGGGATCTGGTAGTTACATGCTTGTCCAAAGGCCATTCTTAAGCTTGAAGAGGCTGAAGACGAAGCTGCTTCTCTCAGTCAATATGTTGTTAGGTGCTCGGAAGTTGACAAATTCCTTCTAATATATGTCATCCTCAAATTGAAACTTGTGAATGGGAAATGTATCCTGTTCGTTAACGACGTTGAACGCTGTTATCGGTTGAAATTGTTCTTGGAACAGTTTTCTATCAAGAGTTGTGTGCTCAACTCTGAGTTACCGTTGAATTCAAGGTACATATCTAGTTGCTATTCTGAAAATGAGCTAATGAGTTCTTTTAGATATCATACGGTGCAAGAGTTTAACAAAGGTGTTTACGACTATATCATTGCGACAGACGAAGGTGGTGTAGAAGAAAATGACAAGGAAGAAGAGGCAGAGGTAGAAGAAGGAGAGTGTGAGCTCGTTCCCCCCCTTTCGTTAAGTCCCTCTGCTGACACTTTAGTGACTCCTACCCAATGGGAAGACCCTGTCCAGGATACCCCTGAAGATAACGTTGGTGAAGGCGAGCATGCTGAATCAGAAGCACGTTCAGATTTGACAGATGAACAACACAAACGCAAACGACTTTCTTCGCCCTCACTTTCTAGAAAACGTCAAAAGCAGCAATCAGAAGGACAGCAATCTAAACCTTCTAAAAAGTCGAGAGGAAAACATAAATCTGATAAAGAGTACGGTGTTACACGTGGAATCGACTTCGTCGATGTTGCATGTGTATTCAATTTTGACTGTCCAACTTCCGCTCGCTCATATACTCACCGTGTCGGTCGTACTGCTCGAGCAGGTCGGACAGGAATGTCTCTGTCCTTTGTCGTTCCTCGCGAAGAATGGGGTAAAAACAAAGTCGTGGGGTGCCTACCAAGTGCACAAAATGATGAACGCATCTTCAAACGGATCGAAAAACAACAAGGCGCCCGTGGTTCTCAAATCAAAGAATATAAGTTCGACATGCGACAAGTTGAGGCTTTCCGGTACCGCATGGAGGATGCGTTGCGGAGTGTAACGAAGGCAGCGATCAAAGAAGCGTGGATCAAGGAGTTGAAGAGCGAGCTACTCAACTCAGATAAACTCAAGGCGTACTTTGAAGACAATCCCCTTGACCTCGAACATTTGCGACATGACAAGGCATTAAGACCGGCGAGGGTTCAACCTCATCTAAAACACATCCCAAAATATTTGTTACCAAAGATGGCGCCTGTACAGGAGGGAGAGGAGATGAGGCCAGTCTCGGGAGCGAAGCCAAGGTTTGTTCCTTTCAGGAAGGATGGAGCCAAGAAAGGCAGGAGTGGGAGAGGCGGGAAACCTAGTTTGAGAGGAAAGAAAAAGTCCGACCCGTTGAAGAAATTCAGATAAGCCTGTACTTCTTCTGTTGTCCTTGAATTCATGCATTCTTTCGGCTTTTGCAGCCAGTAGATTCTTAGCGTGTATTGACGTCGAGACTGGGAACAAGTTACCTTCCTCAGCTTGTCGCTACCAATCAAAACGCTTTTCAGCGTAATCATCTCCCGTTTGCCCCCTTCTCCTTTCAACTGGCTCATGAGAGCTTGTCGTGTGCACTAATCAAAGCCAGACCCATCTTTATCTCATGGTTTGATAAATAAAACCTTGAATGCAACGTTCATTCTTATGAGGGAAAGAGTACTCTGGCCGGCTTCTGAGGACTCGTTTCTCCTAAACCCTCCGATCAGATACTGGTACTGTCTCACAGAACGGTTATGTGATGACGATTCAATGGCGGAAGCTCTCGATTTGTCTCAACTCCTTTTCGTTCTTCATAAGGCATGCCAGGGCAGGCCTCTAGTTAACAAGTCACCCATACACCCCACATTTAAACACCTATATTCTTCATACTTCAATCACCTATGTCTGTACGCTTTCGCATACACCTAAGTTCACTCCAAGTGGCGGATCAGTCGACGATCGACACGTCTATCATCCGGTCGAAGAAGACGTCAATTGTCCGCCGAGTTATACGGATTGGACGAGGAGTAATGACCGGCGGAAGGCAACTACGTGGTATCCTGATGCGTCTGGTCAACGCTCAGGGTACTTCTGCCGCGCGGAGCTTGACCAGCTCTGCGGATGCTGTGTCCATCACCCATCCCTTAGGGTGGGGAATCCCTAGGAGAGACGAAAGTGGTTCATTTGAAAGTATGTTATATGATCTCGTCCCCTTCATCCTTGTATTCAGTTCTCATGCGAATTTCTGATTTTAGGGATTGGGTTGGGCATCGTACAGTCTCGGTCAGATGGCCAAGTATCGACGCCATCGGTTCATCTTGAGAACGCTAGGAGGAACCTGAGGCTCACTCTTCTTGCTTCTCATTCCCGTCATAATCAACTTGATTCTCCTGTTCCTATTCAATCTGATGAAGACACTGACACTCAGAATCGCAGGCTCTCAACTCCTTCCGTGAAGGATCTTAAGCACTGCCGCCCTAGCTTCCTGAAGTCTGCCAAAGAACGCTTACTCTCGAAATCTCCTGATATGAAAGAACTTGAAGAAATTCGTTTGGCTATGGGTGGTGAAGATCTTCTGCAATGTGTCAAGCATGTGAGTCGTTCTTCAGGTGGCTCTTTTTGGTCCATCGCTACTACAGATGGATGCATGTGGACAATGGAGAGGGTGTGCGCTCAAGATTCTCGATCTCATCAAGTTCTCTTCAACGAGCTTAACGCTTTGCGTCGTGTCCGTTGTGTGAAAGGTCTCCCACGGTTGGAAGAGGTTGGCAATAAGAAGGACACTACATTTATTCTGCTGGTAAGCCCAATTGACTCTACTGCCTAGTCCAAATTCATTTTCTCTTATATAGAATTGGATGGGGGATTCTACCCTTGCGAATTTTCTGCGGAACGACAAGTCTTTTGACGCGAGGTTTACGATCAATCAGATGGCTCGGCTCCTCCAAATTATTCACTGTATGCACCAGTGTGATGTTGTACATCGGAAGGTTTCCCCAGAAAATATCATGGTTGCAGATAACGGTAATTTTACACTTTTTGACTTCAGTTCCTGTGACATCACAAACGCGGGCGCCATGATCGATGGAGGCAAGTAGCAGGTGCCTGGTCTTGTCAAGAACGATACCGACTTATTTTTTTAGACATTCCCCTGTGGATACACGATCCAGCCCTCGGTCCAGAAGGTGACCCAAAGCGTCGCACCCGGAGTCCCTATCACATCGATTATGTCGCTTTGGGTTATATCTGGCATGAGATGCGCACTCGTGTGATTCCTACTTGCGACGGTTCCGGAAAGCACAAGGTGAAAGAAGAGCTCTTGTTGACTGATGAGATGTTGTTCATTCGTCGACTGCTCTCCACTGACGACTATTATCGGTTCGACTCGGTCGAAGAAATGAAGGCTCATGCCATCTTTAGGGATATGTAAGTCGCGTCCCTGTCCATTCTTCTTCGTAGTTGTTCATGTCCTTTAGCGATTGGCGCAACTTTTAAGTCGTGAGCGACGATAGAGCTCTTCTTTTCTCTCATCTCTATATTTTCTCTCACTCCTCTTTTTTTTTTTCCTGCGCTGGCGCAATTGTAGTATATATTGTAACTTTCTTCTTGGACTCATCGGAACCGGTGTCATTGGGCTTGACCAGCCCGGTTGGCATTGGGGCTGTTGTGGGATTTGGTCACCCCACACAGTCATCTGATGGATTCATCCCTTTCCTTTCCTTTTTCTACTCAGTACTTACCAAGTAACAGGGGCTGGACGGGGAGGTATCGGTTCGGAACAACACGATAGGGGCTAGTATAGTGGGCCGGCTGGCGAGCGCAGTGGGTATAGACTCGATTCACAGGAGGTTGTGACGATTAGCGGGTTGTGTGGTTTGGTGCCTTTTGTGAAAAATCTGATCTGATCACATTTATGGCCAGGTCGACCGGGAGAAAACAAATTAGCATGCTGGGATCGGGTTGGATCGGGACGGAAGGGTGATAGGACTAGAAGACGGGCATCGGTCTGCAAATGGTTGGATAGGTGAAAGAGGCTTGATGGGGGCGGCTGAGGATAGCGGAGGATGGAAGGACTGAAGAATTGGGATGGAGGGAGTCATTGGGGGCTGGGATAGATTACACTAAACGCGTTTGTATCCAGATTTTCATGCTCTTAAAGAGGATTCGTGCTTGTCGAATTCCGTCTTTATGCCATCTTTTGATGCTCGAGTCCCGTTGAATTAATGAGACATTAGTTTTGCATTTATAGACTGAAATTCCTGTCTTCCTTCAAAGTAGTCTCTGTTGCGTGGACCTCGGAAAGAAGCACCAGAGCCACCATCAACGCCACCATCAACGCAAGCTTTCGGCCGAAGTATTGTAGACGACTGAACAGGGCAGAATGGGGTAGTTGACATTAACAAGTCCGAGCCACGACAGAGGGAAAGGGTGTGGGCCACAATGGAATAATGTATATCATCATCCTGATATCGTAACGCTGTCAACTGTTATTCCGAAGTAGAGGGGTTCATAGCAGGTAGTACAAATCGTTCGACGGGTGCTCACGAACATATATGAGCATGGACAACACACTCATAACACGACAGCATGCTGATTTTAACCGCTTACAATTGTTCTACGCTGAATACAAAGCAAACCTTTAATAACACTTATGTGGGTTCAACCAGGTTGCCTACGGCTGCACCGACTCTACTGCTAGCCTCGTAGTCAACGTTACATGATTATTGAAGTAACGAACACTATCGCCAGTGGTATATCCTTGAACATGATCAGTCTTGGTGAGTGCTTCCCTCAATCACCAAGCCATAACCTCGTTGTACTCATGTTAGCTCTGTTTCGTCCTTGTCTCCTTCAGTTATGGTTAATCACAGGGAATGTTCATGTTTGATCACATTCTGCCACACAATTTTTCTGTGAGGCGAAGGGAGAACTAATCATTTTTATCTTTGGAAAGACCGCTATAAACAACTGCACATTGGCCGGGTTTAGGGATCTGCATTTTGCGTGAAGCCACTGTAATTTTGCTTGAAAGTGCCGAGTGATTGGTAAAGTTCTGATTTATCGACGCCTTTTCAGAATGGAAAAATGCAACAGAATGACTCCTTGGAGATGAGCCGAAAGCAGTCTAAGTTGAACTCGCAACACGAAATCGTCACCTGACAGCTAGTAGAGGCCACCAGTATAAATAGTGCTGTCCGTCGTGTAATATGTATTAGATCGCGTGAAGTATATTGTGCGCTTGTAAATGGTTGAACGAAGGAGGAAATGCGATGTAAAGATGTGTACGTTGGTCGGAGCCATGTGCCCATATGGATATATGAGAGATATGCAAGATTTCTCTATTCCTTGCTTTCTTTTGAAGCAACATTTTGAAAGGCCAGAGGAACGACGCCTCAGCTACGCCGTATTTGTTCTAATCACATACTCTAGGGGAGATAGCGGAACACCCACGGTTTATTATCATAGGATGGCGGGAAAAAGAGAAGATTCCACGTACTGAAGAACTCATAAGATAGCCAACATAGAGCAGTACTGGGCATGATAGTCATGACACGCGGAACAAGCCCTCTTCCAAAACCTCTGGCACCATCTCGTCTCCATATGATACGGAAAGCGTCAAGCATGCCATTAGCATTCCGAATGTCCACTTCTTGTGTGGTACCACGCGTCTGCAGTAATGTCTTCGCTACGTCCAGTGGTGTTGTGACGGCACCAGCAACGGCACCAGCAACGGCACCAGCAGTAATATGTGATGTGGGTGAGTACTCGTTACGCGGGTTCATGAATCGCTTGACTTGTTCGTACACCGTATATTGAATGGCATTGAAGGGGATTGAGATGGCAAGGGTGGTGGGGTAGGAAACATAGAAAGCGGCGAGACCTTCGCTGCGATAGACCGTGCTGGCACATGTCACAAATGAGCGAAATTCGGATTTGTGTACTTGCATTCGTTGCTTGATCACTGGATTTCGTTGTGAGATGGAAGGGGTCGGGGGAACAATGGAGATTAACAATGGGGATTAACACACCATCAAAGGGATTCATTAGTGCATCGCTGGCAATTGTCGCAGAACCACCAGCCAATGCTATAAAAGCAAGCATTTCAGTGCTGCGAGTGAATGAAAGACGGAGAGGAGCGTACAGTGGGCTAACCACTGGTTCCCGACCTCATTCCCTCCTGCTAGATCCTTGACCGTTTCAAGTGTACCAAAATGGACCGCGTGGGCAGGACCAGCACCAAGAACGACGGATGAAACACCACGCCAGAGAACCCTCATGCCCTCTGTGGATGATATTCGCTTAAAGGCGCTTCCGACACCATCATAGACCGCCAGTGATGAAGTAGAAAAGACTTGCATACGCGTCTGGCATGTCAAACATGAATAATATACGCGACAAGAATCATGGAACATACTTTTATACTATCGATTGGGAACATGACAGCATGTTCTGAGATACCGGCCTACGAGAGAGTGAACAAAGGAACTTAAAGTCAGAGAGGATGCGAGGACTGACAAATGCACCGGCAAGCATGTTAACCTACCAATCAAGAAGGTTCAACAAGAATTCTTTGCGAAGAAAGCTGGATATACTAACTGTGAGACCGGCATTGGGAGGGAGAGACTCATAATCTAGTTCTTCAGCCATGGGTAATGTGTGGGGGACAGGAAAAAAGCCGAGACTGAAATGTGAAGAGAACCGTGGGGCGGATTTCATTTGTAATATGACTACAAATATTCGTTCAGCACTTAAACTTAAAGGAGCACAGTCAGGTCCCACACAGGCTAGCTGACGGCCGTAGAACTGCTTTTGTCTGATTTCAATGTAGATCACTACCGAATAATTTGAGCCGAGGCCAATAAAAAGCGCCCTTTCAAGCGATCTTGCGTTCCTCAACATGCATCTCATCCTCTCAGGCGCAACCGGCACCGTAGGTTACAACGTCCTCCTCTGCTGTCTCGCCTCGCCCAAAGTCACTCGTGTTTCTATCCTCTCTAGGAGAGACTTTGCACTCCCCCAGGGCGAACGGCTCGACACCACCAAGGCAGAGATCATCGTGCACACTGATTATAAGGAATACCCTCCTGCTCTCCTTGAAAAGCTCAAAGGCAGTGATGGTTGTATCTGGGCACAAGGAATAAGCCAGACAAAAGTCTCCAAAGAGTAGGATTTGTTTTGGAACACATGGAAGACTGCTCATTTTTTTTTATCAGTGAATATGTACAAATCACGTATGACTACCCCCTTGCCGCTGCAAAGGCCTTTTCCTCCCTCTCCAATTCTGGAAAGTTCAACTTTGTATATGTCTCCGGCGAGGGGTGAATACAAGTCCCACTTCTCAGAAGATGTGCTAACGATCCAATTACAGTGCCGACATGACCGAAAAATCCTGGATGTTATTTGGTCGAGTCAAAGGCCGCACAGAAAAGGCCCTATTGTCTCTCCCTTCTCAACCAACCTTTGGCTCCCTCCGCCCATTCAATGCACGGCCAGCACATGTTATACCCCCAGAACATCATCGCCCACTTCCCCTCGCCACCAAGCTTATGGATTCTATAGTAACACCTCTGTTCCAGACTTTTGCACCCAATCATACCTCTCCAACAGGTATCCTGAGTCAAGTGCTAGTTGATCTCGCAACAGGAGATGGACAATCTCTGTCTGGAGATGGCATCGAGGCAAATGGACGCACTTTACGCAACACCGCAATCCGCAGGCTTGGAGGTTTGAGCTGTTAATGATACTCGAACTAGTTTCCCATTATCTACCTAGTCCCTCATATTTTAGCTAAAAATACAGCCTGATGCCAAATTTTCATAGGAGCAATTCCTTGTCAGTCGCCGCCAATTTATCATGCTGCTCGATATTTCTATCATACAGGTATGTCAGTATTGCATTGAGGGAAATTTGAGATAAAGACCCACGTTGCCTCCCAAGGATAATCCAACCTGTACGAATGAGATTGGCATCACAAAGGGACTAACAAACTTACCAAAGATCATCTACATCAGCGCCAGAGAAATATCTAGGAAGCCAAGCCCACATCAGTCTGTCGCCCATATGCTATCTTTGGATATACACGAACAGGGTATCTGCAGGTATCTCAGCCAGCTTGGGTTTTTTCTTGTTGTGAACGACAAAAATGGCGAATTTGGTTGCTGCGAGGAGAGGTTCCCGCTCTGCTTCAGGATGTCTTAAGAGTTCTTCTTGAACATCTTTCTGGAGCTCTAGAAGGGCGTATCTACACAGAGCAGAGAAGAATATGAGCTGGCGACAAAACTGGTTTTTCGTCAGTTCACGAACGAGAGTGTTTTACGAGTGTCATCAACCTCGTCCTAAAGTCATCTATCGTGATGCTGTAATACGGGAGTGAAATAGGGCACGAACGACAATCAAGATACGCTTTCCAAGGAGAATTTTCCCAGCACTGGGCCCACTAATAGAAGCGTTTCTGAAAAAACCAATCAATAAGGGACGATAAAACTCACAGCCACTGGGTACGGACAACTTCCTTGCCGATTTGCTCTGCAGTTGTCCCTGGGATAGACTCGTATAGTGATAACCCGATTGCCTGAATCTGAAGTGTCTTGTTGACTGTCGACTGGCGAAGGAACGTGCGCTGGATTAGGATTCGACTTTGCTCAGTTGGAAGGCCATCAGTTGTAGTAATGCACAGGGACTCACCATAACACGGGCCGGGAAAAACCCACTGTGAAGAGTACATACCTATCAGAAAAATCGCAAAATATATATTCTAGGATACTGACCCTCCTCCTGAGTAGCGAAAGACGGTTAGTGGAGATGAGGAAAATTGGCGCTCTTACCGATTGCAATCATCAAGTCTGGGTTGAATTCTGCTGCAATCTTGGGAGTGACGTCGCGGATGAGGTTGTGAATGTCATTGTATGAGACGTGCAAGTGCTTGACCATTTTCGAGTTGGGAGGGGTGGTTTCAAGGAAATACAAAGCAACGACAATCACTTTTGTTCTGATCCGTGTCCATGTGATCATCGTTCATCCTTCTGCTCCATGTCTGGTGTGTCTACTCGCCTCTAACCGAGTGCTCCGATTCATAGAAATATGTACCAGAAGTACCATCTGGTTCTGCGTCAGACTCGGTGGTGCCTAAAGCTATCGGAAGTCTAGCTAAAAAGCAGAATGATGTCACCCGTCTGGGTACTCAAAAACTCAAGTTCACACCTACTCTTCCCGCTCGACGAAAGAAGGAGTGAGTGAGTTCTCCTCTTGTCTTTCATTTGCTCATTCGTCCTATCAGTGAAGTCAAATCTGTCAGTTCTATCGATGATGGATCTCCATCCTATATTTACAACCCCATAGGAACCTGTACCTTCAATGGTTCCAGAGTCTTCAAAAGTTACTACAAGAGGCCGTGGACGTGATCACGGACACGGAAAGACAGTTGGACCGGCTAGAGGTCGAGGACGGGGTCGAGGGGGAGCCGTGCCTCCTCCAATCGAGATGGTTGCCAGTGGTCCCTTTGCCATGGGCCCTGCTCTAGCTGGAAATCAGGCATTACGCCATCCAGTTTCTCGTCCAACCGATTTCATGCCTGCGGTCCCAGGTTCCACTGCAGCAAATGCTGCTTTTGGTGAAAGCTTGACGCAGACCGCTGCTCCGACTTTGCAGAAAAGCAAGGACAGAGGAAAAGCGAAGGTCAAGGAGGAGGAGGAAGAGTATTCAGACCCGGATGAAGGAGTGGAGATTATTGATATGAATAAGATCAGGGATATGGATTGGATGGCCCCTGAAACATTGAGTGAAGAGAAGAAGAGGGAGAAAGTAAAGAAGGAGAGGGAGTCTGATGCCGTTGGTATGTGTCTTCCATTGAACTTTTGCTCGACTCGACGGTAGCCAACATGTGTCTTCATTGGCAGATTTGAAGAATGCAATAGATCTGAGTGAGAGCGAAGACGAGGAGGAAATGGAAGATCTCATCGAAGATTTTGCCATCAAGAACGATATAGAAGATATAGTACCCTTCCTTTCCATTCTCTTCGATTGAAATGCGCCTCAACTGTCTTCAGGATCCCACCCTTCGTGAAGACCGTCTATATTTTTTCCAATTCCCTCGGCACTTGCCCAGATTCACAAATCAGAGCACAAAGTCCTCGCTATTAGCTGCTCAACCTCCTACAGCCGAATCATCAGTCAAAAGAGTATCTTTCGCTGCAGATACAAAGCCCGCTGCAACTTCTGATTCTTCTCGACCCTCAACAGCACCACCCGACTCTCTAGAGGAGGAGCCCGTCGATGGAATTATCGGTCAGCTAGAAGTGTACAGAAGTGGAGCCGTCAAGATCCGCCTGAACAATGGTACCTTGCTTGACGTGAGACCCTTTTTTTCAGATTGTTGTCATTGAGTAGTTAATGCGCTACCTTCAGGTGAATGCGGCCACGCAACCTTCCTTCCTCCAACAAGCCATGCATCTGGATATGATCAATAAACACCTCACCGTTCTCGGAGAAGTCAACAAACAGTTTGTTGTTTCGCCTGACATTGATTCTTTGCTAGACACGATGACACGAAAGGAGGAGGCAACGAAGGACACTGACCGACCTATGGATATTATATCTTAACATGCACTTCGTATAAATTGAAATCACTGTCCTCTATTTCATACAGATATTTATACACTATGGACTCGTAAATGACACTATGCTCATAAACCATACCAATAGACCTGGGAAACCCTGCAAAGAGTCCAAAAGTGAAAAAAGGCATATCTACGACCACGGAAAAAGTTCATGGACGAAA
>Ga0157368_1000953_pt1 | contig 12843 bp, 6 predicted proteins | sample AttbisABBM3_FD_113146 | JGI IMG/M metagenome (GOLD analysis project Ga0157368, IMG submission 113146) | Fungus gardens microbial communities from leaf cutter ant in Botucatu, State of São Paulo, Brazil - Atta bisphaerica ABBM3 | ecosystem: Host-associated > Fungi > Mycelium > Unclassified ...
CCTCTCATTGAGTTGTCCAAGATCTTCATATACTTTACCATTGACAATGTTTTGTTGGTGTAGAAGTTGATATGTTAACAAAAAAAGAGTTTTCTGTTGAAGATGAACCTCAAATACTTCCACATATCTTTTGGATACAACACCAGGCCACCTAATGATGACAAGTTGAGGGGAGGCAGGTTAAAGACCTCATGTGTCCTAGAGAAATGAAAAATTTCAGTCTTTGAATGTTTGACTAAGAAACCAAATTTGGAAAAAAGGTTGAAAGCTATATTGTAACTACTAAAAAGGTAGGCATTGGAAACCTGAAGAGATTTACTTTGCATAAGGAGAAGACCATCATTAACAAAGAATAAAATGGAGATTTTTTAAATGTTTTTCCAGGATATGAAGAAATAGAGATAGATATAATGTAGAAAGAATAAGGGAGAGGGCCGATCCTTGACCCACTCCCACATTAACGTCAAATGATGAAGAAGAGAAATTGTTCCAAAAGTATTTGGTTTTCCTGTTGACAAGATAGTTTGAGAAGAAATTAACTACTCTTGAATCAAAGCCTACTTTGTTTAGAATGAGAGCTAAAGGCAATGATTGAGCAATGGGAAGAATTGTGCAATGTCAAAGGCTAAGGAGCTGGTTGCCATGTTTTTGATCTATCTCATATGAATGAAATGTGTGAGAGCAATACCTACATTAGTGGTAGACTTGAACTTTAAGCCTCCTAATTGACTCTGGTAGATGAAATTGTTGGAGATGACATAGAATTAAAGCTTATCACCAATGACTTTCTTGATTAGCTTTCCCAAAGTGTTAAGAAGCACAATAGGTCTAAAAGACTTAGGTGAATCATACGATGCCTTGTTAGGTTTTGGAATGATAATGGTCATTGAGTTCTTGAAATGATTGGGCTAGTATCCTATCTCAATACATGCATTGGCAGTGGTGATAATGTTTTTTAAGCATGTCTTGTCCCTGATGACTCATTTGAGGTGTTCCCATGATAACTTATTGGGACTAGGAGCTGACAAGTTATTGCACTTGACAATAGTGCTTGTGAATTCTTTCTCTGAAAATAATAACCACAATGCAGATTGATACAAATTTAGTTCATTCAATACATTCTCATCTACTTGACAAAATTGAGCTGTGTTGAACAAAGAGTGAAGGACTTGCCAGAGATTGTCTAGTTCTAAGCAGGGCTAACTGTTATACTTGATCATTTCAATGGCTGGAAGGTTGCATTTGTTAACCCAACTCATTAGTTCCCAAGATCCTTGCTTTTTATTGGCAATTTCTTGAATTTTGAAATCAAAGAACACCCTTTTCATATTTTTGACTGTCTTTTGGAAGGTCTTCCAGTCTTCAACACTCTTCAAATATCTGTATTTGTCTAGATCACTGTTGCAGTTGTTGTTCTACCAACTCTTAGAGTGTTTCATGATGTTGGTGATTTTTGAGTTCTTTGTCCATGCAGACTCTACAATATTAGCAAAGTCAGTGACAATTTTTTCCAACTGAGATATCTCCAAAATATTCGAAGTGTCCAACTTTGAGAAGGATGCAATAACTTCCTTTATGAATGAGTCTTCCTCATTACTGTTTTTTAAGACAATTCTTTTACAAAGATCAATATTTTCTTCAGTGATAGGAATTGTGATTGTTAATAGCACATGGTTAGAAGTGAGATACCAATTAGGGTGGATTGAGTGGTTGTTCAGTTCAGAAGAGTCACAATGGAGAAACATTAAATCAATGACTGATTTTGAGTCATTGTCATTATCAGAGTATCTAGTTGGAACTTGGTTAATAGAAACCAATAGGTTAAGGTTAAAAGAGTCAGCAATGATGATAAAGTCATCGCTAATAGAAGAGTGGTGATTGAATAAAGGGTTCCAAAGACTATCACAAATGTTGAAATCTCCAGTCATAACTAAAAGATTGTGAATGTTGATTTCAGTATCCTTGAGATATCTTATCGCAGAATGAGAAGAGTCTGAGTATACATTCATAATCCAAAAAAGTTTGCTGTTGATGAAGAAAGAAACAAGAATAATGTCTCTGTGATCAATAATATCTTTGTGAAAAGAGAAACAAAAAGAAGAGAGTCTAATATTGATGAAGATTATGACCCTTGGGCAGTCATTTGTTGTGTTGGGTTCTCTAGCAAAGGTGAGCCAATTGGAATGATTAACAATGCCCACCAATGGAACATCTTCACTATCTGCTGAGCTAGGAATGAATCTTATTGTTGTCCAAAATAGTTCTTGGATGAAAATAATGTCAAAATTGTTGTTGATTTCAAGAATTGTGTTTATAACAAAATTATTTTTTCTGAAATTTTGCAAAAACAACTTTAGGTCTTTCACAATCATATCATGTTAGTATTTATAGCTGAATGGATTGGATTCTTTCTGGTTTCCTAAAGTTTAGAGTATTCTTTGGAGTGCCACTCCTTGTTAAAGTGATGCTTCCAGAAAGGATAGTTGACAGAGTCCGCTTGGTGGTTGCCCTTGCAATTGAGGCATTTGAATGAATGAGGGCATGATTTGCCCTTCTTTATTTCAAGTCTGGAAGGATTTAACTTATCATTAGCTTTGCAACACCAAGTGAAATGATAATGATGAATGGTTAGGTGGGACCCATTGCACTTAATGTATTTGGTCCCTTAAATGCAACAAACTCCTGCCATGTGACCCTATTTCTAGCAATTCTTACATTGCAGGACTCTCGGGTTCATATTTATACTATGTACTGTAGTAATAAAGCTTCCTACATTGAAGCATCTATTGATGATTTTCTTCATGTTGGAACCATTTTGCATGTCCCAAATGTTGATCCAGATAATAGCCATATCTGATTTCAGCAAAACCTTTATGATTCTTAGTTTGAAAGTGAGAACGATGTTATTGAATATGTAATTGACTTTGAGAATGCTTTTGACTTCCTCAGACGAATTCACACATTCAAGTGTTTGCTAATGTAGGGGATTCCTATAATCTTAAGGTACAACTTGGATTGTGAAAGTCTAGGAGTAGAGATCTGATCCACATCAGTAGTAAGAGAATTTTTTATGTATTTTTTGATCTTTTGAAGATCCAAAGGGCATGCCACATTGTTAGTCATGATAATGATATCTTTATCCTTGATATAAATGAAGTCCACTATGATGTTTGACTTGATGTTTTTGAAAGCATGATTAATATTGATTATGTGCATGCTTGAATTCTTAAGGTAATGTTTGGCCACATCGTTGTTCATTGGGACAATAACTTGCTTTCATGAAGGGCTCCTTGTGGTCATGTTGATGCAGGATTTCAGTTTGTTGTTGTTCCTATTGATTAATTTCTGAACTTGGTCAATCTTCTTGTTTTGAAGATGTGGGAATGTTTCTTTGATTTTCAGAGTGTCCAGAGCAATGTTCAAGGACAAGTTCGAGGACGAGACAGATTTGGATGAGAAAGAAGCTTGAGCATAGGACTTCTTCTACAGTTGCTTGTTGTTGTTCTTTAAGTACTTGAAGATTTTGTTTACCTCCTTAGGTGATTTTGCCAGGTTAGGGGGAGAGAGAGAAGATACAAATGTAGGTTTTACTGTTTCCTTGTCTTTGTTGTTTGACTGGGGATGAATTACCTGTGGGCCAAATTTCGACTTTACTTTGTTTCTAAAGATTATCTTAGATTCATCAATGAATAAGCTATCCCATCAAGATTCATAGATAGCCAATAAAAATTTCCATGCAGCTTTGCCAACATCTTCTAAGTCTTGAACTTTGTTAGCCTTATCCTCATTAATTGACTTACCTAGGATGTATTTATGCATCCTAGAAAGAGAGTCTTTGATAATCTTAATGTCAGACACCAAGTATTCCATTAAGCTATGAAGAGATACAGCACAAAAATCACCATCCTAAGACTCTGGGTCCAGAGATTGACCACATTGTTTCTAGCAGGTTGTTTAAGGGCCGGTGTCTCATTTGAAACATGCTATTAACATGCAGCATTAGTATTGTTAGCCACCTTGCTAACTTAACCTTTCTGACTCCCTGGGATCACATGTTCCAGCACAATAGCACTGTTAGTTAAGATGACAAGCTTATCTTTATTCATCCTGTCATTCTGTCTCTCCATCTTTTCAGCATAGCTTTCCTTACATTTGCTTAAGGACATAAACTGAGTTTTAGGACTGTGTGCATTATGTGTAAGAGAGTGACTATGTACTTTATCATAATTGTTGCAAGCATTATCGAAAAGTGAGTCAAAAGAGTCACCCCCTATGACAACATCGTTTTCAGAAGCCATTTTGTTTGTTGTAGCACAAGAAGTAAAAGTGTCAAAAGTTATATTCCCTAGTTCTCTAATAGGCACTACTATGTAAGATGGTAGTAAGAGAGAAAGAAGGATGTTGCTCTAATCTTATGTTCAAAATTATGAAATAAATGGAAAATAAAATGAGAAATAAAATGAAAATAAAATAAGTCCATTGTCTTCAACTCTGATACATTTCCAAGAATCCAATACTAGGTCAATGAACACTGTCTTCACTAAACTTTATTATTATAGATAGAAAAGAAGAATAGAAAGTAGAATATATCCTATATAATTATTAGTATTGTTTACAATATTAATATTTTATCAAATAAAAGGATTTTGGATTAGAGGCCAACTCTTGGAAAAATATATCAGATGTCTTTATACTAGAGAAGGTAGTCAAGTTCCACTGCCTTAACTTTTGTATATTATAATTCATATACCCAGTAGACTTTGAGTGAATTAAGTTCAAATCTATTCCTCTTACTTTAAGTTGTAGTAATCTTAAAGAGAAAGTGAATGTAAAGAAACTTAACTTTTTATTGACACTAAACACCTTTCTTATGGACTTCACTACCTTATCTTATTTCTAGAGAACACTGTCAGACTTATAGACTTCCCTAGCTTCTACTACCAGACTCTGTACTTGTACAGTGTCTTTTTAGAAGATCTCTTAGATTGTTAATCACTTCCTGTTAACATTAAGTACATTCTGCTTTTTCAAGTAATGTTCTAGACATTTCTACTTATATTTCTAATCATTCACACACTATCATTTTAATGGTTAGCTCAACATTGTTCTGCTAGATTATAATAGACAGTAGAGTATTTAGAATAGTGGTCATCTTTGAAAAACCTTATCCTGTTCTCTTAGCTTTTTCCAAAGGTAGGTTGTACTTGATTAGCATAGTTTATACATGTTTTTCTGAAAATGCAAACTCTATATAACTCTGTAGACTTTGTTTAGTTACTCTAACACTTTCTAGTACAACTTGGTTTATGAGAATCAGTCTACTAGTTGTGAAGATACAAGTTGAATAAAGTTTGTGATACTAGAGAAGAAGAGAACTCTGTAAACTTTAACAGTGGTAGTAAGGTATTAGAGTTTTTCAAAAGAAAAGGTCCTCTTATATCCACTTTTTCTCTTATATTACTATAACTTAAAATAATGAAAATTGTGTGAAATTTAATAGTCAAAAATTATGCTGCTTGGATAAGCTGCAAGGCTCTGAAATTTAGTCAGTGGAAGTTTGCTATTCTATTTGGCACAAACACCTTTGAAACATTTTTGCAAGAATTCTTCTCTAGGCCAAAGTTCTTCTATTTGACTAGGTATTAGAAATTTTTGCAGTGTCAATGACTATTCAGAAGAGTGTTTAAATATCTATCAGATATTGGGTCTTTAGATATAGCAGTTAGCTTGATAACATTGAATACTGGATGCAGCCTTTTCAATACCAGTGGAAGCTTCAGTTGATAGGCTATAGATTCAAATCATTTCTCTATTATATATGATCTGAGATAGTGATGTGATAGTTTGGCTGAGGGATGCATAGTGTGAATACCTATAAAGTTGAGGTATATCTTGTCACCAGGTTGGAAGACTAGCATGGAAGTTCATCTTTGGTTATAGCACAGTATTATGTTTTCTTGTAACTTGTGAATGGCAGACTTTATCTCTCTTAATGTCACTTTCATCTACTTTGTGAACTTCATGACACTCTCTAACTTAGACTTATGACTATGCAGTTTGAAATCCATTCAGGAAAGATGACCTGTATTCAAGAAGAATGGACATTGCTTGATAGAGGTATAGATATAGTTGTTATACTGAAAATCTACTATAGGCAGAAAATCATACTAATTACTTTACTGCTCATAAATAAACAATCAGAGATATTGGTCAAGTTCCTGATTGACATACTTTGTCTGTCCATCTAACTGAAGGTGTTATGCTGTTAACAAAACAATCTTGATTCCAAATATATAGTATAACTCTTTAGTAAAAAGCATGACAAACTGTGGTTCTTTATCTAAGACTACACATACATAGAGAGGCTATATAAGATATATTCTTTTGAGCACTAAATCTATTACTGTCATCACCATATCAAACTCCATGAACTCAGAGAGTTCAACAACAAAGTCTTTACTTATAGTTTCCCACCTAGTATTTAGTATTAGTAGTAGATGTAATTTTCCAAGAGATAGGTGTCAATTTATTGACTTGTGATTGCTACAACCAATAGTTGTAATCACATGTCTTGTTATATGTTCTAGTGACCTAACAGAAAAGGAAAAGAATATGAAAGTAGTTTATATAACAAGCTTTATAAAGTAACTAGATGTCTGATCAAATTGATTTATGACAGAGCAGAGACAAAGTTTAGAGTTTTGATAAGCAAACTCCACTATAGAAGACAAGCTTAGCATGTAGGCAAAGGTTATACATGCTGATGTACTGGCCATTACACTTAGACATCTGAGACTACCAATGATTCTAGGAGACTAATTTCAAATTTTTCTATCTACCTGCATATTTGGCTATTCTAAAGTCATGATTGTTGCTGCTTCTCTCCATCTATCACTAATAGTAACCTCTCTTCCTTTCCTAGCTAACATTCTAGATACTTTTATCAAAAATGCCTTTAGCCATGCTGTTATTGTCATTTCTCTTAAAAAAAGCTGATCCAAGAAGATTAGAATATATACTAGAGGTATATAGAATATCTGTTGTCTCTAGAAACCTTACTCTATTCTCTTAGGTTTTTCTAGAGATAACTTGTGCCATTAGAATACTATGTCAATAAAGCTTAGGTTTTCTTGGAAATCTTAAACTTTGTATATTCTATATACTTTACTCAGTTATTCTTGCTTCTTATTGTGCATTTGCTACTACTTCCAGGTGGGCTATAAGTGCCTGCTATTTAGAAATGTGCTTTACTCTTGTTTCTTTTTGCCATACTAGAATCTCAGCTTCTGAATCTAATAGGGTTAGTGTTATGACTTAAGCCTAAGTGTTAAGTGTTAAGATAAAAGGCATACTCATGTATTAAGTGACATAAGAGAACTCAATAGAGTTTCTACTATAGAATAGTCTACTTTATATACCTCTAAAAGTTGGTCTGTATACCTCTAATCTATCCTAAAGCTATGACTAAGTTTTTCTAGTAGTTTTTATAATGTTCTACTAAGTTACATTTGATATAATATCATATTCCTTAGCTAAGTCCAAAGAATAAAATAAGAAAACTAAACTATAAAAGAAAAGAGAAATTATAAAAGACCAGAAAAATAAAAATAACCAGTTCACTCAGAATATTTCTAACAGTTAGAAATATATTGGAGGAGTTATGGAGAGATATGATAGTAAGAAAAAAAGAGGCAAAAAAATTTCTTTCTTTTGTATTGACTTACAAGATAGTCATGTGAACCCTAGCTAAAACTTTATCAGTCTTAAAAAAGAAATATATATCAATCTAAACTTCAAGTATAGACTTCTCTCATGGCAGACTTACTATCAGAATTGTAAATGGTGGACTTGGCTTCAATTTATTTTCTTTTTCTTTTATCTTTTTTTCATTTTTCATTTTACTTTATTTTAGTTTTTATTTTCACTTTTCTTTATTTTGGACTAAAGATGAAGGGTGTGATGTGACATCATGCATGACAGTCACACAAGTCACAAAGCATGATGGAGGCATAATACTTGTTACTGTCACATGAATCACATGACACAGAAAAGGATATAGAAGGTTCTAGAATAGATAATGTTATATAGTATAGTAATAGCATGCTAACCTTATGGAGTGCACATGGACTTTAGGGTAGGTTAGTTGTAGTGTGTGCACAGACCATGATCTGTGGTATATAAGATAGACTATCTTGTACTTGGAACTCTATTGAGTTCTTTTGTATTACTTAATACAAAAATCATCTTTTGTCTTTACTCAAGGACTTAAACCTCAAACTTAGTGTTTTACTGCAGATCATTTTGATCAAACATCCACCCAACTTGAAGCTAGGCATAGACACTGACCTCATTTGATATGAATAATTGCTAGATTATGTAGTAATAGCACTACTTGAGTTTCCAAGTGTTTTAGGCACTTTTTCATAGTATTTAAGGACTGGGAGATACTCTGTAATCTTCAGTCCAATAATTGACAACAATCAAGTTCCTACTACTCTTAACACTAAACTCCAGTGTTAACAGTGGCACATTTATTCCCTATCAGTACTCTTTATCTCAAACATTGTGATCAAGTGGCAAGTAGACAGTATAGCACATAAGCTGAAGCCAAGGTTGTTCACAGAAGTCTGCAATCCTACTTTTTCTCAGATAAGTTCCTATACTCATTACTCTGTCTAACTCCATGAACTTTCTCCATTAAGTGTGATCTGCACCTGACAACTGAGCTGGCTGTAAGAGAGCAATTGTAGTAAACAAAGTTTAGTGTCTGGGTTGAGAATGCCAGAGAAAAGAGAAATAGACTAAGTCAGGATGACTGTGAAGCAGCTTGGAAAAATTTGTTGGAGATAATGCAACAGAAAAGTCTGTTGATGAGTTGTAAGCAACAGATTTTTTTATTTTTTAAATACTACTCTTAAGCTAATCTAGTTTTTATCAATTTAGTATTTTACATTCTTCTAGGTAATGTCCTTTTCCAAGGGAATGGAATGCCTACAAAGGTATACACGCAGACAGTGGTTGACCAACTGTTTGACCACTGCAAGGAACAGTAGCAAACAGGAGTTTCGCGAAACTTCGCCAACAGGATCGGCAGGCTGTAGGAGATCACAATAGGCCAACAAAGGCGGATAATCGTATTTCAAGGTCGATTACATGTTGTAAAGACACAGATCAATTTCACTCAGGCCGAGCGTTCTGAAGAGAAGAAAGACGTTCAAACGGGAACGAGGCATAGGGAACGGGGCATAGGCATAACGAGTCGATGAAGCTGACACCGAAACGTGATAGTTTTTCTAAAAAAAAATAAAGAAAAAATTTGAGAAGAAATTGAACATAGAAACAGGGTAGACGGCGTCAACTGAAAAACTCAACACTCAGTTATCATAAGGAGGGGTAGCACGGCCATTTTCCCTCTTATCATCCCGGTCCCTGTGGTGGTCCCTATCATCACCAGCAATACCGTGATCTTTCTTGATGGTTTCCTCGGAGGGAAGAGGAGGGGTCCTCGCACGGTCACGGTCGCGTTCACGGTCGCGTTCACGATCGATACCATTACGGTCATCTCTATCGGGATTACGGTCGCGGTCTCGATCATCACGCCTCCTGTCAGGAGAGGAGGTCCTGCCACGTCTGGCTGGGGACCTAGAGCGGGCCCTCCTGCGGTCGCGGTCCCTGTCCCTGTCACGGTCGCGGTACTTGTCATGGTCCCTGTCATGGTCCCTGTCGCGTTCATCTCTTCTGCGAGGGCTGTGGGAGCGTTCACGGTCACGACGAGGTCGGTCGTACCGCCAAACCGAAGAGGGGGGATTTTTGGCCCACTGGGATCACGTGTTGGCATAGCTGAGAGAGATGATAGTCGAATACTGACCTGGATGCTCAGCCGACTGCCTTCAAAGTGGCGTCCATGCCTGCACCACGAATACTCTTCAACACTAGAGGTTAGATGAAGAGATCGTTACACACATCTCGTAGTAAGCATCTTCAGCATCACGGCTGTTGCGAAATTCGACAAAAGCGTAGCTACACGGGTGGAGAGGTCGAAGCTTTGAGTGTTTTGTTCTCGACGGTATGTATAATCGATAGACGAGAGGGTCGAAATTCTACAGAACTCGATGGACGACGACGAATTGCAATTGTCATTTTCATCTTTCGCGAGAGAAAGGAAGCTCGCATGGATCACGAACTAGGTTTCTTTTTCTCGTTCGCCGTATAACGTGCAGCGCGGGTGCTCGAGCCGAGTCAATACGAGCGACGAATCGGGTTCGATATATTCGACTGGCAAATGCAAAGAAACAGTCTGAAGGAGAGACTCACGGGTTTGCAGCTGCACGGCTGACCCTTGGAGCAGGGACGTCGCAGCGGACAAGCGGGCCAAAACTAGGAAGCTATGAGCAGAAAAAGACACAAGTGCAAAGGAAAACATACTGTTCGAACTCATGAGCCAGGTCTCTGGCGCGGGTCTGGGGGTGGAATCCACTGACAAACAGAATGCGCGGCATTGTTGGGTGTAGAAGGAGGCTCAGCTGCCACCAACATAAAAAAATATTTCTGTTTGGTTCTGTTTGACTGTGCCATTTCCTCCCCGCAAAGGTGCGGAAATAATATCTGCGACGGTCTGACTATGTTAATTGCCTCTTAGATGTCTGTCTCGTATGCGCAGTGTCACCATACAGTTCTCGAGGCACAGCGCGCGTGTCTTTTCTACTTCACAGCCTTGTTGTGATGCCATTCGCACCTTGAGGAACCGAAAGTACATTGCTCTCGTTCATAGAGGAACAAGAGAACCCATATGGCGTCTTCTCGACGCCTTGCGTCAACCTAGACGTCATCTTAACCTCTCAGAGGCTTTGTTTGTAAATGGAGTATCTGTGGCAGAGTATGGCCAATGGATGTCCAGGTTGCACGATATCAGCAACTTCGAGTCTCTTTCAAACGAGACTGTCCATGACGCACCTCTCTGGGTCCTGATGTACCTCATTTCTAACAAAGTACGCTCTTCGCAACAGGCTCATGGACCCATGTTGGACCTCGTCTACACTTATCTCGATACTGCACCAAACGAAGCGCATGGACCCCTCGTCCTTGTTGCTGCAATACAGCTGGCGCGGTTCAACCTTGTTGTACCCCTTCGCCATCTTTCTCAGACGTTCTTAACTACTTGGATTGAGAACCAATCTTCCTACTTCAACCTCTTCCTTCAAATCATATCTTGTATTCCCAACCGTACGGTAGAGAGTGCAAACATTGCCGTGTTGCTGCTCAAAGCCATGGAATCCCGTCAGCTTCAGCTCACATCTGACACCTATGAAGCGCTGCTCAACGATCGTTTCGTTACGTTACAGCTGACTAAATACCTCCAAGGCCGGATGGTCCAAGAGGGCTTTGTACCTGAAACATCGCACCTGGAGGCTTATCTTCGCTTTTTTGCTAACAATGGGGCAATTCACGATGCGAGACAGTACTTTAAGGCTATCCACTCACAAGAGGCAACCGCAGATGCAACATCGACACTCCTCAGACCATCCTCTGTTCCTCAAATCCGTGCCAACACTCTCATGTTGAACGCATTCACTTCCACACCTCCTGTGTTCTCCTTCCTCCGCCATCTCGCATTCAAATCCTCCCATATACCCGCAGCTATCCCTCCACGAATCACAACTAAAACCCGAGCCGTCACCCGTCTTTTGCGCACGAAGTTTCTCAGCGTCCATGATTTCACAGCTGTGCTTTGCGTTGCCGTCCGAGATCCTAGATGCAACTCCCGGAACTTGATGAAAATATTTACGCGTGCCCCTGGCGGTCGACCCACCGTTGTTACGTACACTATCCTGATTCGTGGACTACTCCAACGTGGGGATATAGTCAATGCCGCTGCGTACTGGAAGAAGCTACTGAAAAGTGGTGTTACTATGGATTCCGAAGCATTAGCCACAGGAGTCGTGACAATAACTCGACTTGGACGGCCTTACGATGCATTCATGCTTCTAGAAACTCATGCTGCACGTCCTCCCGAACCCTCTTCATCCTCTCCGTTCGAGATGCTGTCGCTGCGCAAACCAGTGAAAGTGACGCAGAAGACAATAAATGACTTCATGGTTGCCCTGAACAGGATTCAACGCCCCGATGTGGTCTTTCGAATCTGGGACCACATGGAACGACTGTATAATGTTCAGCCTAACGCTCTTTCTCTCTCTATTCTTTTACAGTCCGCACGTCTAGCACATCGTCTGGACGATACTCTCTCCGGAGCTCTCGCACAGCTATCGCTCAAAAATCCCTTCCGGCGTCCGAAATCCAAAACTTCATCAATTTCCCAAATCACCCGAGATGACGCTGTTTCTCACGTTCAAGCCATCTTAAAGCCACCTTGGAAGAGTAAATGTGCACAGAGACCAGGAAATAGTGTTGGGGATTACACCTCAGGTATCTGGCATGAGCTTTTACCTGCCACTGCCGTGCGCAAAATATTCCTACAATCATTAGTCGGAGTCGCTGCTGAGCAGGAGAATGGAGAGGAGAAGGTACAGGAAATGTTAAAGATAGAATCGCCCGCTGCTGCTGTGAGGATGTCAATTGACGATGATCCTGCTGAGGGTCAATTTGGACTTGGATTGGGACTTGGATTAGGTTCAGGTTTAAAGTGGCTGAGACCGACAAAATATGTGTTTGAGAGATTTGATGATTTATTTGCATCTCCCTCTTCCGTCCTTCCATCACCAGCATTACCACCACCACTACCATCATCATCATCATCGGATTCTTTATCTAACATACCTCTCAAACCACGGACTCATTCACACTATCCTTCAATACTACCAACCAATAGCACATGTCTCCAGTACA
>Ga0157368_1000954_pt1 | contig 12837 bp, 5 predicted proteins | sample AttbisABBM3_FD_113146 | JGI IMG/M metagenome (GOLD analysis project Ga0157368, IMG submission 113146) | Fungus gardens microbial communities from leaf cutter ant in Botucatu, State of São Paulo, Brazil - Atta bisphaerica ABBM3 | ecosystem: Host-associated > Fungi > Mycelium > Unclassified ...
ACTTGGGAAAGAGAAGAAGATTTAGGAAATGCAAAGGAGGTGGTAGCAGAATTTAAGAGGAGGATAAATGCAGAGTAAGACAATAAGAAAAGCTAAATATAATAGAGGAAAGAGACTTTAGGAAAGGAGAATTACTTGGAAAATATACAGTGAAAATGTTGTATGGCTAAGATGATAGACAATTTGAGGAGAAGCACTTAAGAAGGTTATAGAGAAACTGGCAAAAATGGAAGTCAGTTTCTTTAGATGAGAAATCTTAAAAGAGGAATAATGTCAGAATCAAAGACAATAAACTCTATTTTATTTTATTTTCTATTTTATTTTATTTTTCAGACTTAGGGTTAGAGGTTAGTATGATGTCACACATATATCATATGTCACATGATCACATGTCACAGGAAATATTATAAAAAGTCCTAGAACAAAAATAATATTATATAGCATATACTACATATATTGACCTTAAGAAAAATATATAGCCCTTTAGGGTAAGCTAATGATAGTGTAGTACAGACAAGTAGTCTAGTGTATATAAGGTAGACAATCCTGTACTAGAAACACCATTGAGGTTTCTTATAATTATCCAATTCAAGATTCTTTCTTTCAACCAATCTTTAGATTATATTAGATCTTGGATAACAAGATGTAAACTATAATAAGATGTAAACCATATCTAACATAGTTACACTGTAAAGCTCTATCCTGAAAATTGACTGAAATTATTAAGTATCTCTTCTAAAATATATAACTAGTATAACTAGTAAAGATATAGTATACAAGCTAAAGCTAAAAATTATTCCAACTCCCACATTCTGCATACTCAGATAATGCATGATTACTTATTTTGGACTTCTAAGAGTCTATTATTGGATCCTGGATAATATTATGACTTAAGCCCAAGTATTTAGTTAAAAGTCAAAACTAATATTATTTAACACAAAAGAACTAGGTAAGGTTCTTAGTACAGATATATCTACCTTATATATCTTTGGTACATGGTCTGTGTACACCTATATCTAGCCTATCCTAAGTGTTATAAATGTATATGGATAAGGCCATTACTCCTTTATAATATATAACATCACTCTTTTTTAGTGTCATATGTCATTGCAACTGTGACTGTGAAATTTGTGACTAACCAATGACAGTTGTCATGCTCTGTCACATTGCTATGTTGTCATTTTGTTTCTAAGTTCTAATTAGGAGATAGAGAAGAAAAGAGAAAAGAGATAGAAGAGTCTAAGTGAAAATAGGAAGAACTTTAAATAAGAGACTGGAAATGAAAAGGAGCAAGTCCACCATCCTTTATTTTAACAAATAACAGAATGTGAGCCATGTCTAACAAAAAAAATTCTCTTTCTCTAACTACTATGATAACTTGAAAAATCCAAATAAATCAATGAAAAATATTCTGCACTTCCTTCCAGTCTCCAGAACAGTTCTCAATATGTTATTGAGTCTTCATACTTACCTAAATTACTCTCCAAAGCCAGTTCTAGAGCTGGTAAATAAGTGCATTCAAAAGGGAAACCTTAAACTTATTATATTGTAAGACACTTCTCAAAAAGTTTCTCTTAAGTTCTTAGCTTTATCTTCTTCAGAAAAAGGTGAGGGGAAGGACATGGATTCAGATTTCCAGATGCCTACTGCTCCAAGGATAACTATAAACAGACTATTATAAGCTAAAGTGGCTAAATATCTACTAAGAAGGGTAGAAACTATTTTCAAAAGCATCCAAAGATCCCAAGCTCCATGCTTAAACCATCCAACCTGATTCATGGATCAGCTGAGTCATCCTCCTAATTGAGAAATGGCAACATTGCTCATGATACCAAGCTGTGGGATGGTGACTACCACATACTATTACTGTCTGATTATTCTAAACACCTTAAGACTGATGTTAAAGTACTTTGTTTATTTCTTGAGTATTTTATATGCTTTATAAAAGCACCTTTTTGGAGGACATTATGTTGACTAATTCCCTACTATTTTGAAAGTTGGCTCTTATATCTGGAATCTGCTTCAGATGATTGCTTCAAGATCTTACCTCAACTTGATACTTCCATTCTTATAGAAACTATAAGAATTATATATGGTTCTGATTGTATTCCAATATTTTTTTCTGATGTTGAGATGGCTGTTGGTGTACCAGAGGCTGAAAAAGTTGCTTTCACTCTGAATAATAACAAAAAGTATAAGGAAAAGAGTAAAAAATCTTTCCTTCCTTCTATGTCTTCTTCTGACTCTAAGAGTAAGATATCATCTATTTCATGGGCTCCCTCTTTTTCCAAGGCTGTAATAACTTGTCCAGTCTCACAACCAGTGATAACTTGTCCTAGTTCAGCTATAATACCTAGTCTAGCTATAATGACTATCAAGCTTTAGATAATACCTTCTCCTTTTTCTTAGTCTCCAAGTATAAGCTCAAAGTCAAACTTTGACTCTGATATTTTATTTTTATTTTATTTTATTTTAATCTATTTTTCTTAATTTGATTTTTCTTTTTCTTTTGTTTTTGTTTCTTTTATTTCTTGAACAATGAAGAGGTATGTAACTGCAGTTACATAATGTGTCACATGATGTGATGACATAGGCCTAGAATCTAGGAGAAGAGGCTAGAAGAATGACATTAAGATACATATCAATAATATGTTTACCATGAGGTAAACATACAGACATTAGAATAGGATTATTTATCATTAGCATGAGCCATGTGTTACTAGTATATAGTGTAAGAATACATTGGGGACTTCTTGTCAAGTTCTCTTGTGATTCCCATGAGATACTTCATCTATAAGTTTACTTAAGTAGCCTATTGATTATCTTAACTAGTGACTGCTATAACAACTATTGCTTTTACAAGTGGCATACTAATAAAGCTACTGATATACACTCTGGACAAGTAAATCACAGTATTATAACTGGCCTTAGTAGGGATAGTCAATGAGTATGTTTAGTACAATTAATATACTCTATATTTATTTATAGAATATTTGCAAGAACTAAAAAACTATATATATTAGTTGACAGCTTTCTTGAAATACAGAAGGACTTGTATGATACACTCCTTATCCAGAAATCCCTCTAGAACTTTATTTACTTTGCACTATCTACTATAACTTCTGAAGAAGATAAAGTTATTTTTATTCTTTTTTGTTTTATTTTATTTTTACTTTATTTTATTTATTAGAATCTTATGGCTAGGATTTAGCATAACATCATACATGACTGTCACAACTGTCACATTGTCATATAATACATGAAAGAGTATCAAAAGTTCTGGAACAGATGATGTCATACAACATGTATTCTAGTATATATAAGATAGATACTCTATACTAAGAACTTTATTGAGTTTTCTTGTATAAATTCTATACAAGGTTCTTCTTTTGACTTAACATCAAGTCTTGAGTTGTAATATAAATAGTTTGATTTTCACAGAACTTTAAGTAAATGCCTATATTTATGTATTTTATTCATTCTAGACAGTTCAGACTTTGCATTACTCTTAGAAGAAACATAGTTGACCACAGATACATTCAGCTTTTGTCCTTCTTTAATAGAGATAGATATCAATTTCTGATAAATGTTTACTCTAACAATTTTCATACTACTGTGGACTTTTTGTCTAATGAAACTCTGAACATCTCCAACAACTTGTTGTATGGAAGAAGATTTCAATGTTAGAGATGCTGAATAGGACCTATCTACTTCTTCATATTCTGCAACTAGTTAGGCTTTAAGAAACTTAGCAGACTCTTATAGTCTTATGTACTCAATTCTAGTGCTTTTTATTCCTACTTATTATTTGAACATTCAAAGTTATTGTTAAGGTGACTAATAGGGTCTACAGGATTTTTCAGACTTTCACAACCTCCAGGAGAACCTAAGTTTCATGATCAAAGTATTATAAATATACTTACCTTTAGAAAAACCTAAGAGAATAAAGTAAGATTCCTGGAGATAACAGGCATTTTATATAGCTATAGTATACATTCCAATTTCCCAAATTAGCTTATATGATAAGAAATGATAAGAATAGTATAATTAGGGGTATTTCTAATAGAAATATCTAGAATATTATCCTAGAAAGAAAGAAAGATTACTATTAGTGATGAATAGGAGGTAGTTGAGATAGTAGTTGAGGTCAAACTCCAGAAGTAGCAGTAGAGAGTAGTAGGGTTATAGAAACAAGTATTATGGGCTTTTATAGTAGTATTCAGGTTAAGAAGATAGATACTACAGGCTTTAGTAGTAGTGTTAAGCAAGAAGTTTGAAACTCCACAAGCTTGAGTGATGATATCGGAGTTAAAGGAGCAGGTCCCTTACAGCTATGCTAACTCAGTAATTGACCTTATTTTCTTAGACATGAGTTGTGCTCAAATTGTAACAATTCAAATCTCAAAGTGTTAAGATAAGAAAGAAACCTTATATTAGGTTAATACAAGAGAACTCAATAGGATTTCAAGTACAAAGTGTATATACTAGCTAGTTGATCTGTGTGAGACCTTATCTAACCTATTCCAAAGGCCATATGTAATCCATAAGATCAACATATAGTAAATATGTTGTATAATATTATTACTCTAAAATCTTCCATGTCCTTTTGTATGATGCATAATCATGTGACTGTGACTGACATGTGATAAATGTGTGATAGCTTGTAACATCATGCTAATCCCTAACTCTAAGACCAAAAATAAGAAAATAAATATAATAGAAAATAAAAATGAGAAATAAAATGAAAATAAATCAAGTCTACTATCTTCAACTCTGACACAAATCTCCTATTGTATTAAGGGTGATCTCAGACCATTCTCACACTATGTCTCTCTCATAGTCAACCTTTTTATTACTTCAAAAAACATTTGTATATACAGAATAGTTCTAAAATATAACAGTAAAGATAAAATAGTCTTTTTTCTCTCTATGAGTGAAGAACTTTCTCAACTCAACTTTTATACACTAGACTTTGTTACTAGTCTTAACTTACTTTCTAAAGTGATCTCTGAGCTCTTTGCTGACTACTAGGCTACTTATGGAAAGAGAATTACAGTCACTACTCGGTTTAAAAAGTGAAGGAATAATGAGTGCTAAACTGTACTAAAGACTTATAGACAAACTGGAGAGCACTCTGACTGGTTCTTCTTTTGCCTTGCAACTAGATAGGCCAAATAACATATTTTTGACAACAAGATTGCTGAAATTACATTTACTAACAAATGATCTTGGAATCTAATTAGCTAGATGAAACAGTATATGTTGCTTGTAGTAGAGGTTATTCACTTTTAAGAACAATCCTGCAATGACCTTCCAAACTTGTAGAGTACTCTCTACCAGTCCTATAATGCTATAACTAATTGCTCTATTGACCTCTCTATTCTAGATGAGATTTCTAGCCAAACTATTTACTTTTAAATATTCTTTTCTCTATTAAAAATGTGGAAAGCACTTAAGGTCTATTCTGATATCTCTACTCTAGTGTCAGAGTTGAAGATGATAGACTCTATTTATTTTCATTTCATTTCATTTCTCATTTTTATTTTATTTTATATTTTATTTCTATTTTTTGGACTTAGAGTTAGCATAATGTCACATGTTACATATCACTGTCACATGATCACATGTTATAGAAGAATATAAAAGGTTCTAGAACAATAATATTATATTATATGTCAATAGTATATAATATACATATTCTTTAGAGTAGACTAGGTTTAGTATAGTATAGATTTTTTGTAACTAGAACTCTATTAAGGTCTCTTGTATTACCCAATACAAGAATAATTCTTTTGCTTTAACTCTTGAGCTTAAGTCTTAATATCTAGGTTCTAATCATATTACTTAATAGTATTTTAAGCTTATTCTAGCTAATAACACCTATGTTATAGGTATTCTCTCCTTTACTAATATATGTCTATTACTGCAATACTAGTCTAGACACTTTAAGAAGTTAGTTTCTGTTATTATATTAAAGTCAGATAAACCTGCTTATAATATTTCCAAGGTCTTCAGGCTTATTGTTCTTCTTAATACACTTGGTAAACTCACTGAGAATATGATTGCTAGGTAACTCTAGTTTGATGCTGTCAAGTACAGTATTCTTCATTCCAACTAGCTTGAAGATATAGTCTAATAGTCTACTAGAGATACTGATATATTTTTAATATACTTAGTTTAAGCTGGTCAGGCCAAGAGGCTTAAAACTAGTATAGTAGCATTTGATATTGTGTAATTCTTTTCTTTCTTCAATCACAGTATGCTTAATTCAATTCTTAAATACTTTGGTTTTGCAGACTATATAGTCAACATCTTTTCTGGCTATCTTATAGGTAGATTAACCCAGTACTTCCAGAACTCCTTTCTCTTTGGTATCTTTAATACAGATGTAGACATTTTTGTAACAACCACTAGTCACAAAGACTAATAATCACACAAAGCAGCAAAGCTCTCAGTAGGCTATCGATATGAAGATTATAAGAGAACTTGACAAGAAGTCTTTGCTGAATTGCTACTCTATTTATATAAGTTACACATAGTCCATGCTACAAATAAATACTCCTGCTCTAATGTCCATATATTGTCCATAAGTGCACCATATGTACACTATAAGGTAGCCATACAGTTAACATGCTCCTTGATATCATCTATTTAGTCCACTCTAGCCTACTCTAGGCCTATGACCTTACATTGTGTGACTGCAGTCATGTGCCTCTTTATTGTCAATAGAAAGAAATTCAAAAGAAAAGAAGAATAAAATCAAGAAAAATGTTAGTCCTCATGTACATCATAACAGATATGAAGTAAGATTCTTCATTGTCTTCTATTCTTTTAATGCTCTATATTATGTCTCTTATTCACATTTTTGAAATCAGAGCTTAAGCTCTAGATTTAAATACTTCTATTCTCCTATTTGTAGATAATAGTCTTCAAATCTCTCAGGAAAAAACATATAATACAACTCTGCCAAAGCTTTACAATAGCTATAGAATAGTTATAGACTTGATACTTTCATTTTGCTTGGTTATAGAGCATGACAAGTTAGAGATTTTTTATTTTTCTAGGATATATAACAACTTTAATCCAGAGCTAGATCTCTAAGCAATTGGTACCTTTACTCTCAATCTTAAAACATACTAATAATACTTGGGCTTTTATTTTGATTGTACTTCAAGAAACATGTTCATTACTACTCTACCAAGGCATTGTCTATAGTCAAAGCAATAAGCATGCTTGGAAATTTGATTCAAGGCCTTCTCCCACTCCAGAAATAGCTTCTTTATTGCTTATATATTGTTATAGTTTCAGACTAAGAGTTAAGTTAAGAAAAAACCTTGTATTAAGTTAATGCAAGAGAACTCAATAGAGTTTCTATTACAAACTAGTTTACCTTATATACCACAGACCATAGTCTGTATATATACTACACTAATCTACTCCAAAGTCTATGTACTCTTTATAAGACCAATATACTAGAGCTATGCTATATAATATTATCTATTCTGGAATCTTTCTCTGTGTTATGTGATCATGTGACTGTCACATGTGATATTACACTAACTCTAACCTTAAGTTCCAAAATAAAAAATAGAAAGAGAAAGGAAAATAAATCAAGTTCATCATCTTCAACTCTGATATATTGTTTCAATTGTATTATATGCCAAGTCCATCCATCTAGAAAACACATCCCTGCAGTAATACTCCTTGTCAACATCTAATTTAAAAATCCTATCTTCTATAGTAGCCATCTTCCTTGCAACATACCTATACAGCAGTAATGCAACAATCTAAAAATTCTGTCTTCCATAACAGAGATACTCCTATCTGACTCAGTCTTCCATGGCAGAGTTGTACTCCTGTCAGTATCTCCACACTAAAACCTCTACTTGGAATAATAGAGGCTATACTACTGAAACCCTAAGTATCTTCTATAATATGTATCTGTATATAAGACTAGTAATTACACTGTAATTTGCTAGTCTGATAATCAATAAAGATAAATTCTATTGACCTCAATCCCAGGTGTTCAACAGTGACACACCAATCAGTACTTACTTCTATTTCAGACTTCTTTCTTCCATTAGAAATTGTGATCATGCAACAGACAGATGGTATAGCACATAAGCTAAAGCCAAAGTCATTCCACAAGTCCATACATCTCTGAGTTCATTTTGTGGACTTTCCCTTCTGGTGTGAACTGCACCTGACAAATTGCTATCTATAATTTTCAACTCTAATTCTTTACTGGAGCTCCTACTAAGGCACAAGTGTCATTTTTAAACAGTTATGCAATACAAGACTACTTCTTAGATTCTTAGTATATTTCATACTTCAACTACTAGTATAATTGAGGCTCTGGCAAGTCTTATTCCTATTGATCTTCATCTTAAGAAGCTGGTTAAGTGATATTATCTCAGAACTACTACTCTTTCCTCACATCATATACTGATATCTCTACTTAGTACTAAAAACTCAAAAGATACTTTTCCTTATCCACAATTGCTTGATATTTTAAATGACATACAGTGTGCTTGTTTGAAGGTTTCTCTTTTGAATACTGAAGCTTTACTTTTAAATTTTATTGAATGCTTTACTTTCTTTGATGCTGAAGTTACTCCAGGTTGTAGGTTACTTAACAACCTTTTTAATCACATCTTCTTCTACTCTTGCAATTGCTCAAGTCTCAACAATCATAAATCCTATCTGAAGTTTTTTTTTCCACTCTCATTGTTGTTACTAATGCAAGTGACATATCTTCCAGGAATATGCAAGCTGACTCTACTATATATTTCTGGAGACTAGAACAACAGGTGTTATCCAACTACTTCTAATACTGAGCTATTTTCCATAAGATTAGACATTACCAAGGCTACTAGTATGGACATTGAATATATAATTCTTATCACTAACTCTTTAGGCTCTGCTAAAAAGGTGGTGGATCTCTCTGTGTATTCTAAACAAGCTTATTTCATAGCTGTCTGCTCTGTACTTAGATTGTTCTTCTCTTGTAATCTTAACCATAGGATTAAATTCTAGGACTATCCAAGCAATGCTGAGTAGTTCTTACACCAGCTGGTTTATAACAATGTTACCAATACTAGAGTAGCTGCTAGACTTCATCCAGTAACTTTTATTGATACTCTTTACTCCAAGAGTGTCTTCTTATATTTATATGCTTGAAGGAAATCCTTCAATTATTCTACTGTTCAAAGGCACACTTTTTTGACTCTCAGAGATAAAAATTGTAAGTATCTTCAGCCTAGCTACTTCAAGAATGGTAGTTGGCTCTCTCACAACCAGTTAGTCATATTATATGTTAGGGTAACTAGAGCTATTTTCAACCATACTTTGTTAGAATGACTAAGCACTACAAAGTATGCAGAGTTTATAATCTTCAGAAAAACCTCAAAGACTAGTATAAGGTTTCCCAAAGATGGCTAATGTCCTAAATACTCTACTGTCTATTGCAATCTGATAGAATAATGCTAAGCTAATATCAGAATAATGGCAATGTAAATAATCAGAAACCTGGGTCAAAGTATCTAGAGTATTATCTAAAAAGGCTGGATATATTTAATAGTGATAAAGGAATAGTATGCAACAATCTAAGAGATTTTCCAAAAGGGCTAGATATAAGCATGAGATTTGAAGTTGATAGTAATGAAGTCTACAGGTCTTGTAGCAAAGCTTGGTGGTACTAGAGAGCTGGATAGTCTGTTACAAAGTTCACAGAGACTAGAGTTGAGTAAGCTTGCTTAGCTGTATAAAGGAAAGTTGAGTCCTCTTACATCTGCCTCCCCTTTTATATTGCTATGCCTTAAAGCAAGGAGTACTGACCCAAAATTGATCTTCTCAAAGTTCACTGCTCAAATAAACTACTGTACATAGAGGTTTAGACAGTAGAACTCAAGTTTCCACTACTATGCCTAGTACAAAGATATTAAATACATTCTTTCAAGAGTTAGCTTCCAAACTAAAACCCTTCTATTTGATCAGATACTAATATCTTCTATAGTGCCAGTAGCTATCTAGGATTTATTCTATTTCTCATTTCTCCTTACTATTTACAGTAACTAGGTCTAGGAGAAGAGCTTCATATTTGTCTAGTATAGGGTCTATGAGAATGGGAGTCAACTTGACTATGTTAAATGCTAGTTGCAGTCTCTTTATAGATGTGGATAGCTTTAATCTATATGACATTAAGCTTAATTATTTCTCTACAATATATAGCCATAAGCACTAGTGTGCTAGTTTAGCTCAATATCACATAGTGTAGATATCTGTGGAGTTTAGGTATACCTTATTATCTAAGTTGAAAACAAGAGTGGGTATATAAAATCTATTATAATATAGTTATATTTTCCTGAGATTTATGAATTGGTCTTAACTTCTTTTAGTACAGACTTCATTTGTTTCATGAACTGTAATATTCCATCAATTTTGGACTCTTCTCTGGTAGAGCTTGAATCCTATCTATAAGAGAAGTCTAGTATTGAGAAGAAAGAGAGATTACTGGGTGGATGAGTGGATGTGATTGTTGTACTGGAAAAAAGGAAGTCATGCTAGTTATCTTGTTATTCACTTACAAAGAGCCAAAGATACTGGTTAAGTTCTTGATTAACCTATTCAGTCAGTCAGTTGGTTTGTGAATACTAAGCAGCAGACAATGTAACCTTAATCCTAAACAAACAGTATAGTTTCCATGTAAATAGAGTAACAAATTGAGATCCACATTCAGGTATAACACATGTAAAAAGACTATAAAGCTTTCACATGTGATGTAAGAAAAGTCTAGCTACTTCTTTAATACCTATTATAGTGTGGGTAGAAATAAAGTAAGCTGTCTTAAACACTGAGTCTACCACAGTCATCACTATGTTGAATTCTGCAGATCCTGGGAGTTCTATAACAAAGTTTATACTAATCATTTTCCATTTTCCATCTAAGATAGAAAGAAGATACAGTTCTTTAAGAGTGTCATATCTTGTCCTAACTGCATCCATCCCAACCCACAAATAACTCCTTCTTTATTATCTGTACTTCCTATCCTCTTCTGGTATAGATTACACCTTCCCATTCCATCTCAGATGTCTTTACTAGTCTTTGTTAACTCCATGGACCTCCATTCCCTAATATCCAAGAATCACTAGAAATTAGAGTAACTTGCTTAATATTACTTAATAGTCTCCATTTCAGATAATTACTCTAGGTAGCATACTTAGTGTATAATCCAGTAGTTTACACTATACTAGATTATCCTGAAAATTAACTAAAATTAGCATTCATCTCTGGTGTTGGTGATGACACATCTTGCTACACTCCAGTAGTTTTCTACCTGTTAAGTTCCTAAGTTCTATTCCAAAATATGCAACTAGTGTGGCTAGTAGAGGCACAGCATACAAGCTAAAGCCAAAGGTCATTCCAGCCTGTTTTTCACATTCTCAGATAATGCACTACTCACTTATCTGGACTTTGAAGATACCTTATTAGATCTCAGATAAACGAGGTGTGAACTATATCTAACAAAGGAGAAGATGTTAGATAGACTTTGTTTACATATATATGTTACAAATACTGATATACTGACTAACATACCTAGACATTTGTGGTTACTAGTAGTTTTGAAATACTGGTTTCAGATTTTTCTAGTGCTCTACATATTTTGCTATTCTTGAATTGTGGTAGAGTGGAATAATGTGGTGGTGAAGATCTGGAATGTTAGAGATACAAATCTTACCTCTGAATAGAAGCAAACCATTACTTTTGGACTACTCTATAAATCTTGTAGATAACTGTTGGGTTCTTTCATATAGCTTTTGCTACTAACTTCTTTTACTTGTCTAACTAATTTTATTAGCAGATATCCATCAAAATTCACTTCCTACAACCATACTCTCTATGGTTCAAACAGCAAGAAACTGTGGCTTGATTAAAACCATATTTTTATTGTCATGGAATACAATACTATGGTTAAGTTTCCAAGATAAAGCATTAGACTTATCCATTGATGTTCTGGGATGGTGGTATAGCTTAAAATTAAATCTGGCCAGGTACAATGACCACTATACTTGTCTGTAGTTGAGTTTCTTAGCTATTATAAAGTATTCTAAATTCTTGTAATCTGTTCAAATTTTGACTCAGGTTTTTACATATTTCAAAAAGTGTTTTTATTTCTTAAGGGTCCAAATAATTGCCAATATCTTCTTACTGTAAATCTTATAGTTATGCTTAACTACAAACAGTGACTTGTTGAAGAATACAATATGGTATTACTTGTTATTGTTGTAGCAGCTGATACTAGTGACAGTGAAGACACACAAACTTATATAGGACCAGTATATTTCCATCACTCTTGTATTGGGGTTTACAAGAGGAACTTGACAGAGAACCTTCTACTATAATATATACTATATATATTAATATATTATAGTCTATACTTTGTACTAGTTATCCTATCCTAAAGCTACATGTATTGTCCATAAGTCTACCATGCTTTAACTATAAAGTATCATAGTATGCTTGAACTCTAATATTCTATTTTAATTTTCATTTTCTTTTATCTATTTTTCTTGATTTAGTTTTTCTTTTCTTTTCTTTTGATTTTCTTTTTCTTTTTGGACAATGAAGAGGCACATGACTATGGTTACATGATGTGATGTCATAGGTTTGGAATGTGGTAGAAGAAACTAGAACAATGATGTCAAAGATATGATTACAGTATATTTGTTACGATCTTGTTATGGGACGCTTTGGACATGAACAATTTTTATTTTCTTTTTCTTTTATTTTCTGACTTTATAGGGATTTTGTTTTCTTTTTCTTTTCTTTTCTTTTGGA
>Ga0157368_1000955_pt1 | contig 12837 bp, 14 predicted proteins | sample AttbisABBM3_FD_113146 | JGI IMG/M metagenome (GOLD analysis project Ga0157368, IMG submission 113146) | Fungus gardens microbial communities from leaf cutter ant in Botucatu, State of São Paulo, Brazil - Atta bisphaerica ABBM3 | ecosystem: Host-associated > Fungi > Mycelium > Unclassified ...
CTAGTATCTGTAGTTGATTGTTGTTTGATACCATCTATTTGATTTGGATAGATAAAGTTTAATGTAATCAAGTGGACTTGAATTCTATTGCTCAAAATATTTTTGATCAATTTTTCTATTATATTAAAAAGAACAATATGTTGGAAGATTTTGAGAATATTATAGAAAGACTTGTTTGGCTTTGAAATAATAATTAATATCATTGAAATAAGAAGGCTATTGTCCTAGATCAATACAAGAGTTAGCTATATTGACAATATTTGTAATGTATTTGTCATCTTTGATCAATGTTCTTATATAGCTCCAGAAAATATGATTAGAGCCTAGAGTAGATGAATTATTATATTTGTTGGTTATGCCAATAAATTCTGCTTTGGAAAAAGAGAACTATTCCATTTTTTGGTATGATGGGACTTTATCCAATAGTTGGATATTTATTAGTCTGTCTTGAGCTGTATTGTAAGATTGGTGAAGGGCTTGTTATAATTCATCTAGTTTATTGCAAGAATAACCATTGTACTTGATAGCCTTTGTGGTAGGTAACTTGCATTTCTTAACCCAGTTTATCAAATCCTATAGTTTTTTGTTAGTTTATGTGATTTCTTGAATTTTGTTGTTAAAAAATATGTCTGATCTGTTTCTGGATGCTCAATATTCAGATAAATTCCTACTGCATTCTTTGTTTCACCATATCTTAGGATGTTCAGTGATATTAACAGGTTTATATTAGAACTCTTTTATAATAAAAGCAAATTTTTGAGTTATTGTCTTCAGCATCTTACAGCTGTAAATATTAGATGTTTTGATATTACCTATCCCAGCCTTTAATTCTTTCACAAATTCTTTTTCTTTCTCACTATTCTTGATAATAGTAAGCTTTTCCTCTTGAATGAATTCTTTCTTGATAGTGATGTAGACTGATAAGAGAGTATGATCAGATAGACAACAAAGTTCAGAAGATATAGAATGATTATTGAGCTCCTTCATATGAGAATAAAGGAACATAAGATCAATTACTGAGTTTGAATCTTAAGAATTGTCAGCATATTAAGTGGGTATTTGGTTGATAGAAGCTGATAATTTTAAATTGAGGCTATTGGCTATATTTTTTAAAGATTCCATATGAGTAAAATGATGCAGATATGATGAATCCCAATGGTGATCTTTTGTAAGTTTAATAGCAAACTTGTTGTCCAAAAATAGGTTTGTAGAGAGAAGAATAGATTTGAAGATCTGTGAAATAATAAAATAAAGCCAAATTACTTCTTTAGCTGTATAAGTTGCACCTATATATTTAGATTCTATAGTAGATAATATCACAATCTTCTAATACTTGACACTCTAAGAGACAGTACCACTATTTATAATAAAAGCATATCTAGATATAACATGGTGGTCCTTTGTCATATTACTATCTACATTTGTAAATCTAGCTAAATTCTCCTCAGCTTCTCCATAAGTCAACCAAAGGTTTTGTGTACTCTTCAGATAATGGAAAATCCTCTTAACTGCTTTCTAGTACACTTTCCCAGGGTACTGAGAGGATTTTGAGAGCACTTGCACTGCATAGATAATATCTGAACATGTTCTAAGAGTAACATACATCAGGATTTCAACTGCTTTTTGATATAAGATATTAACCATATGTACAATTTTGACTGTTGATTTAGAGAATTGATCTGAAGTAAGACAAATAGTAGGATTTATCAGTGTGCTGATTGATTTTGTATCCTTCAGTCCAAAATGGCAAAGTGAAGCATTGATGTATGACTGTTAGGATATTATTAGCTTACTAGCCTTATAATCTTTCTTTAACTCAATGCCTAGTATTCAATAGATCTCTTATAGATCTGGAATATCAACAAACTTCTTCACCCCTATTCTTCACCTAGTCTACTAACTTAATTAAAGTTGCTGCAATTGTGTAGTCATTAATATGGACAAGAATAAGAGTAAGTTTGTAACCTGTGATCTTGAAGAATATACTCTGATCAACATCACAGTATGTAAAATTGAGATTATTTACAAGATTTTCATGCAACTACTAATACTAATGGTAGCTAGATTATTACAAGCTATATAATGTCTTCTTCAGGTGATAGACTTTGTGAGAGTAAGTAAGATTGATGAAACTAGGGAGTTGCTGTATGTAAATGTGCTTGTTTTCAGTGAGTTTACTGTTTAAAAAGGCCTCCTTGATGTTAATCTGATGAATTTCCATGTCATAAGTAGCTATAATAGCAAGAACAGCACAGATTTATATAAGCTTAGCAAAAGATGCAAAGGTGTCAAAGGTGTCAACACCAGAAACTTGTGAAAATTTCTGGGTGACCTTATAGTATACAATATTTCCAGCTATATTCTTTTTTGCCTTGAATACCCACTTTGACTCCAAATAGTGGGCCAATGAGCTCTCATATACCAGTGTCATCTAACATGGTAAGTTTCTCTTCTATCACTTTTTTTTACAGCTTCCAATTCACCCATCTTATTGCTTCTTTCAAATTAGCTAGCTCTAGTGCCTCTATCTCCTTAATATCTGCTGCAAAAACATAGACTTCAGCCTAGTCCAACTTTCAACAAGCTTAGCAAGTATTTCTAGTAAGCTATCTACTTTATCACCATTCTTGATATTATTAGGCTCACAAGGATATAATATAAGACTAGAAAGTTTAACATTCACAGTGATGGCATCAGAAGCTATTTAAGGAAGAATAACTGGTACTGGAGGAATAGTATTCAGATTTTTGGATAGATTTTTAGTAGGTTTGTAGTTAGTCTAATGCTTGCTGGTAACTTCTCTCTCTTCCTCAAGTCTTGAGTGACTACTGCTGATGAAACAAAAATTGTACTCAGTTTTGATAACACCTATATCTGGGAAATAGGTCAGAAAATTATTGCTCTCACTATCATACTCAGTCTAATGCTCTCACTTTGCCCATCTACTTAGCTTATTACCATCTGCTTAATGTACTAATATCTCATCTCCCCATTCTCTCAATATTCTCAAGTCTTGTTTCTTTCCATATACTAACTTAAATAGTATTGTCTTCTTGATGGCCTTAGAGCCTACTCAGTTTATCAACCAAATAACATGAGACACTACATGTGTATATAATGACTTTGGGAGGTAGCTAATATAGAGTAGTATATGAGTACACTCAATAATAATATGGCTTCAGCATTTAACAATACTATTGTGCTGAGGAATATTATATACAGTGAGTTTTTGCTTTGTTCCTCAAAACTTGAGATATGACTAAAATTCTGTAGATGTATATTCTCTTTCTCTATGTGAGCAAAGAGCTTTGATACACATGTCATGCTATATCTTACACATCATGTTAAAAGCTTTTTATGATTCTAGAACTTTTGATTTGCTTAGAAGAAAATTAATGTGACTTCACTGTAAGTAGTCATCAATGAATGTCACATAATAACTCTATTTTCTCCTAGTCTCAACTTGAGCAGGTTCCCACACATCAGGACATATTTCCTCACTAAGTTCCTTTGCCCCCTTGTTCTCTCAAACTTTTAAAATTGGAACTTGGATCATCTTGCTATAAGTACATAACTCACAGAAGATGTCAGTCTCTCCACTCTCTTCTAACTTGAGACCAGTGACTAGACCATTACAAACAAGTTTCTGAGTAGTACCAAATGAAATATGACCTAACTGCTAGTAAAGCATATCCAGAGTAAGTAGTTTATTAACTGCATTCACTTCTTCTATTTCCCTAACCAATTTATATAGTCTCTTCCCATTCCAGAAAACCTCAGCAACTTAAGAACCATCTACATCATGAATGATACACCTTCCATTCACAAATGTAATTAAGAAACTAGCATCATCAAGTCACCTAATTAAAACAAAGATATATCTATCCTTAGTGTCAGAATCAATGATAGTGGACTTATCCTTTTCCAGTTCTAGTTTCTTATTTAAAGCCTGTTCTATTTTGTTACTGTGATTTTTCTATCTCTTTTCTCTTTTCCTGTTTATCTCTTATTTTAAACTTAGAAGGAACAAGGTGGCATGACAAGGTGTGACAACCATCATGCAAGGTCACAGTCATAGTCACAAACATAGCAGAAGAGTAACATCATATATTATAAAGATATGATAACTTTATCTACATATGCTCATAACATTTAGGATAGGCTAGATATAAGTACACAGACCATGCATTAGAGGTATATAAAGTAGACACACCTGTACTAAGAACCTTACCAAGTTCTTTTGTGTCCAACAATATAAGTTCTCTCTTTTAACTCAACACTTGGTCTTAAGCTGTAACACTTAGGAGAATACAAAAATTCACTGAAGTAAAGCTTAGAGAATGTAGTATATTTGGTACAATAGATTGGAAGGTAGAGAAGTTATATTAATAGGAAATGATGTGAGTAGTAGCATTTGAGTTGGAAACTTTAATTCAAGTGGTAGTCAGTTCAACAATACTAATGATTTCTTCAGTAATAAGTTCTTTGACATCTGATCAGTTCTCTAACTCTCTCACAAACTCCCTCTTAGACCAAGATTTGTCTAGAATCTCCTCAAGCTCAAACTAGCTCAAGTTATTCTCATTATCCAAGATCTCCTCCATTATAAAGGCACAGTTTTTATCTTCCTCTACAGTATTCATACTAACACCTGATGATTTGGCATTACTGCTACCACAGTCTTTCTTATTCTTCTTGTTCTTCTTATAAGGATACTCCTTCTAGTAATCACCACTACAAATCTAGCAAGGCCTTTTCTTTCTTTTCTTTTTCTTTTCTCTCTACTTTCCTTTACTCTTCTCTTTTTCTCCAGTTTCAAATGCCAATGCATTATCACTATTATGTTGTAAGCTATTTTTTTCACTTGAACAAGTTTTATTCTACTCATCACAAATAAAGATAATTAGGAGTTTAGACTCAACATCACAGCCAGCAAGACAAGCAGCAGTGAGCTAATTTGAGGCAAAAGTGGCTAACCAATATCATCATTACTAGTGACAACATCAATAGCAGACAACTCTACTTACTTTGCACAAGATTCATTCAGAAAGGCTCAAACATCTTCTTTGTCAGAACAGTGAGCACTTGTGAATTTCCAGCATAGATGAGCTTATGAGAAAACACTTTTGTAAGTGTAGTCCTTTGTAATAACATCCCACATCAATTTGACTGATAGGTGGGAGGAAATGATGATAAAAGTAGAGTCTAGTAGTTATTTGGCAAATAAGAAGCAAACAATGTTCTCATTCTGGTTTCAGGTATTAACAGCCTACTGGGTAATAGCAGAGGTAGATGCCACTATAAAGGTAGCAATAGTAGTAGGGGATGCAGGAACAGCAGCAGGTGAGGACTGCACAGAAGAGGACAAGATAGGCTACCATCAAAATGCCTCCACAGCCCTTTCTCTTAAATTACTGTCTGAAAATGAAGTGCAAAAAATTGCCCAGTATGACCAAGACATATCCAATTTGGGCATGGAGGTAGGCAGAATATCATTTGAAGTGTTAGACATATCCGCTTCAATAGGATAAACTTGTTTCTTTCAGCAATACAATGAACCCGAGCTCATAATCTGTAAGAACAACCTCAGTTTGTGAAATAGCACAAGAACTGAGGCATACATTATGCTACGTAGTAAGCTATATAGCAAGGTGGTACCAAATAATGTCTGTAGAAATAGAAGTGAAAAACAAGACCTGATAAAAAATAGAGAAGTCCAAGTAGCCTCCAAAATCTCAGTGACATTAACATGAGTTTGCCAATCTAACACATTTGGTAAGCCACACTGTACCATGATCCTTTGTTGTCCCAAGAAAATATAGAGGTTTTGAGTAGGCCATGACACTGGCTGTAACAAGCACATCCAGGTTCTCCATTATTAACAAGCACTAGTCTACCTTTATATTGATATATGTACTACAACAGCATATATGTACTTACTGACACTAATGTCGAGATATAACAGTGGCGATGCTGCTGTATGTATTCATTCTATTAGTAATGTAGTGATTGCTCTAGCACCACCCCAGCGTGATCAAGAAAAATTCTTAGGAAAATAGTCATACATAAAAGAAATGTATAAAGTGCAAATTTTTCTCCTGCTGGAGCGTCTTACTGTCGTGAACTCGAGGTATGTACTGTAGATTTGTTTTCTCAATACACGTCGTGAACCCCAGATCTCGTACAAACTAAATTGCCTACACTTGCATATATTCATCGTTGAATTCCTCGTTAACTAATCCCTCATTGGGTGGTGACATGGTTACAGAAAGCAAAACTCTTGACACAACGATCACCCATTAGATTATCCTTCATGCTTTGCACGCCAGCGTGAAGGACCCATGTTGCCTGAGGAAATCCTATCATGCTAAATATAGAGCGAATTTCCGGTCATGTTTATATTATGAAGCCTGCTTATAGTTTTATTTGATACCGCGGGCCGAAAATCCCCTCTTCGACGGCCTTAACTTCTTCCCAGCAGATGAGTGCGCGTCAACCAAAGGATAAGGGCAAGACTTACGGAGCGAGATTCGTTTTGAGTAGAAACGACTCAGGGCGAAGCTGCCTGATGAACAGTCAGCCGACACTGCTTGGAAATCTCTTCATGAAGGCAGGGCTTACCCATCATGAACCACAAATTGGGGACACCAATGTCTCCCCATACACCGTTGAACTCTCCCTCGTCATCCAAGCCCCAGATTTCACCAACACCGTCAAAAGTCTCAGGATCTACGAGGCCCTGAACCACATCGCGAGCCTTCCCAAGGCTGGGGTATTGTCAAGTAAATTATTGAAAGATACGGGACTGAAAACTTACCCAGTGCAAAATATGACAACATCAGCGGGAAGTTCACTTCCGTCAGAAAATTTCAGGCCCGTCTCAGTGAAGCCTTCCAGAGCCGTGTCGTTTTTCAACTTGATTTTGCCGTCAATCACATATTGGCTGCCTCCGACGTCTTCGATAATTGAATAGTGAAGAAGTATTGTCAAATCGTCTGGCTCACCTAGATAATATCCCCCGCCTGCCGTATATGCGCTGAGAAAAACACCGGCGTCTTTGTGTCCTCGGTTCAATCTGAAGCCGACCCGGCGCAGCCCATCTAAAGTTTCTCTGTATAGGTATTGAACCCAGGATTTACAAGGCACGATGAAAGTGTTCATACTTATCAATCTCCTCGGCAACGGATGTGGCACGATACCATATTCCGAAATTCAGAAGGCCAGAGAAGGAAGCAGAAATCCGATCAGCCACGGTGGTTGGGGGCCCAGTCTCGTCATACAAGCCTAGTCACAATGATAGTTTCTTGTATGACTAAACTTTGGCCTACTTCGTACCTTTGACTACATTTCTTATCCCTTTCTGCACCGACATCACACACGTGGAACTTCGTTGATACATAGTCACGTCTAGTGATTGGTTGAGAGGATGTCAAAACGCCAGAAAGGGATGACAATTTACCAACTCCATGGTCATAGTAATCCACACCAAGATCGTGAGCTAAGGGATATTTGTCAGAGTCATGTGTGGCGGAGTCCGAACAAGCTGTACCGGAGGTGCATGAACCAATGAGAACCACCTTCTTCCCGAGGTGATCTGTTGCTGATTTGTGTTGCGAGGAATGAAGAACTTGACCTTTGAATTTATCCTAAAATGATTTTTCTATTTGATCAATCCGATCCTGTGTGGACTTTGTGGAGCCTACCACTCCAGGGTATGCTGGTACATATACCGCTCCTCCGCTAGCAAAACCAGTCGCCAGAATGACATGTTTGACTGTGAAAATACGTTGTCCTTCCTTATGTCGCACTATGACTTTATATAATCCAGTGGTCTTATCTCTTTGAACGTGCTCAGCACTTGAAGAAGTCCATACATTGACTTCCATCGCATCCGCATAGAACTCAAGCCAGTTAGCGATCTAGAAGAAAAATTAGACCGGTTTGCGTGTATCAATTGTGTGTTAATTACCTTCTTAGCTGGAGAGAAGGTTGGCCAGTTTGGTGGGAACCTCAAGAGTTCTTCATGAGGATTTGAGATGTTTGGATGAAACCATGGCTCACGGGATGTAAGGCATATGGTCATACCCTGTTGGAAGGACCAAATCATTGATTATTAAAGCCAGAGTAGTATCCATACTCACAGACTGGGTCGTGAAGACACAAAGCCTCATAACGGTTTCTCCAGTTATCTCCAATCCTCTCGTTCCTTTCAATAACCAGAGTAGAAATACCAAGGAGTTTCAACCTAGCAGCGACCTCTAATCCGCTATGACCACCGCCTACAATCAAAACAGTAGGGTCAGAACCCTCAAACCTCCGCTCTTTCTCTCTAAGGTGCTCCCATTTCCCATGATCTGACAATTGGTTCCTTAAATGACCGGTCTTTTCAGGGAAGTCCTTCAAATCTTCCAAATTTGTAAAGACAGAATGCGCCTTCCACTGAATTTGTTGTTGTTTGTCGGGAGTAGGAACAAGCCTGAAGATTCCGGAAGCTAGCCCTATGTCTGTTTCGAAAGTGAAAAATGCCATGATCCATCCAAGGTCATGGTAAGGCCGAATAACGAAAGGTGCCAGTCCCTCCTCATCATTTGTCGTCTTCAATTTCAAGTTGCTGACTTTAGTGGCCTGAAGACGGTCAGATAAGAATCTATGGATTCTACTTGTACCCTCGAAGGACCTGAAATCCCATGTGAGAGCGAGCACATCGCGCCAGTAGACGGAGGGCTGGTTATGAGTCTCCGAGAGAGCGGAATCAAAGGATGATTGAATCAATAGATTTGTGATGCCATCGATATCACAAGAGTCAATCTTTTCAGCAAACAAAGTAAACCAATCACTTGCTATCTTGAGAGCGTCAATGTTATCTGGGAAAGAGGACACCCCAAGCTTATTGAGAGTGGGTAAGGATGCCTCGGATGGGTGAGGTGATGTGGAGGACATTGTGAGGGGAAAGTGGATGACAACCAAAGCTTATATTGCTTTAGAAATACGACTGGCTTACTACTTTGGACCTTTAGTTTGTCCTTGTCAAGGTCATGACTAATGACTCATGAGGAAGCAGCTCACAGAACTCTTATCAATGAATCACTGATTCCGAACGCGAGCGATTTTCCTTATCTAAACAAAGGCTGGATTTCTAACAAGGTCGATGAAATTAGATTCTGTGTCTCGCAGCTCTGATGACTTGCGAAGGACAAGAATCAAGGTAGGTTTGCAGGGAAAATATTGACAAGTATCACATTGAGTATTGAGTTCCCCCTTTCTCATCTCCATTACCGTGCTGTATATGCCATCTCATTACATTCCCGAGAGTACTGACAAAATTGGGTAAATCACTTCACACACATGGAAGAGCTTACTAACGCAATGCAGAATATAAATATAACTGGAAATTCGATTGCTCCAATTGGCATTGGCATCCACTCTGAGAACTACTATTCTTCACTGAGTGTTAAATGCTTCCGACATTTAAGGGTAAGGCGCCAGAGTTAGACCATCATGTAATGCACGTTGAAATCACCTAAGCAATACCCTCTGTTTGTGTCTTTTGTTACGAAATCTCAAAGGTTGGAAAGCAAAGTATGCGCGAAACAAATGGATAACAGCACTCTGTCCAGTCCCATAGTTGTCAGTGTGGACTTGTTAGCGAAGAAATAGCTTGACTACATATTTATATTTTTGACTCCTCATCATTTACAGATAAGTACTTGTCTTATTCTATTCAATCTAGTCATATTCACAATGGGACCAGTGCCAGTAATACCAAACATAGATAAAGAGTAAATGCTAGTAGTTCTCATCTCCAAATCATTAAATGAGGCAGAGAAAAACTATGAGATCCATGATATGGAAATGTTGGTAGTAATTAGGTGCTTGGAAGAAGAATCAAAATTTAAATTAGAGACAAGCAAGATAAGCTCTTTATCTATCTAGGTTCAACTTTGAGATAAAACATATTCCAAGAACTAGTATAAGAAAGATAGATAGCTTGAGTATGTCATATGTCAAGTCCACCCATTCTGAAGACATGTCTCCATGGTGATGCTGCCCTCTCAACATCCATGAAACAAGTCTGTCCTCTGTGATGGCCATCCTTTTCACAACATGTCCCCACAATAGTAATGTGACAATCCAGATATCCAGTCTTCCATGATGGAAATACTCCTATCTGACTTGGTCTTCCATGGCAGAGTTCCACTATCTTACTTCTGTCAGTGTTTCACCACTGAAACCTCCACTCAGGACAATAAAGGTTATATACTGAAACCTCAAGCATCTCCTATATCTCTTACTTGTATAAAAGACTGGTTGTTATACTGTAATTCACTAATCTGATAATCAATAAAGATAATTCCTATTGAACTTGATATTCAGTGTTCAATAGTAACACACCAAATTAGCACTCACTCACATTTCAGACTTCATCCATTCATCTGAAGTTACAACCATGTGGCAGACAGATGGCACAGCACATAAGCTGAAACCAAGGTCATTCCAAAATTTCATGTCACTAAGCACAGAGTTTACACACTCTATGCATTACCAAGCCAACCCTGTGGACTTTTGCCTCCTAGTATAAACTGCACCTGACAGAGTAGGTGACTAGATTAGCAGAAATATATGGAAAATGATAATAAGAAACAAACATTGTTGAAACTAGAGTGACTTGAGGCAAAAATATTAGAAAAGAGAGAAGTATTAATAAATAGAATTGATATACTAGAAATAAAAAAATTTGGAAGCAACAGATAATGAAGTGATTAAGGTGGTAGAAAAGATGAAGAAGACAAGATTCAAAGTCTTAAAGAATAAGGAATAGAGAAAGAAATACAGTATCATGCTAAAAAAAACAAGGTATATATTTCAAGAGATAAAAAGTTGAGAGCAGAGGTAATTTGGCTATACTATGATATACTAGTAGAAGAATATAGGAGTTAATGAAATACAGTGGAATTTGTGACTAGAAACTTCTAATAGCTAGAAGTAACAAAGAAGGTGAAAAAATATATGAAAGAGTGATAAATGTCAAAGAAATAAACACAAAACAGAAATGCTAGCAGAAAAGCTGATACCTAATGCTGTTATAACTTAAGTCCTATAGATTGAACAAAAGACAACTTTTATATTGAGTAACATAAAAAAAACTCAATGAAGTTTCTGTTACAAGCTAGTCTATCTTATATACTACAGCTAACCTACTTTTTAAGTCCATATACTTCCCATAAAACTAACATGTTATTACTATGCTGTATGCATCATCATGTGGACCATGATGTCACATTACACTCTATTGTTCAAGTCCAAAATAAAGAAAATATAAATAAAAACCCAACAAAAATAAAAGAGAAAGGAAAATAAAATTGAGTTTATTATTCACAACTATAACAAATACAGCCTTAGAGAAGCTATAGGCACATATAACAGCAGACTTCATTACAAAGTTGCTGTAAAAAAAGAGATATAATACAGTGTTAGTAATAAGTTGACTAAGATAGCACACTTTGTGCCAACTTTGGAAAAGACTTCAGTAAAAGTATTGGCAAGACTATTCATAAGTTATGTATGAAAGTTGTATAGGTTGCCTAAAAGTATCATCTTGAATAGAGGTCTATATTCTGAAATCCCTGAGCATTTCCTATTTATCTTCCTTGTATATAAAACTAGTAGTTATACTATAATTTACTAGTCTGATAATCAGATATTTAAGTAAACTCAACTCTGGTATTCAATAGTGACACACCATATCAGTACTTAATCCCCTTTGGACTTTGTTCCACTTTCTTAAGTTACAACTATACAGCAGACAGATAGCACTATACATAAGCTGAAGCCAAGACTATTTTAGTAAGTCTATATCACTGAGCTCATCATATAGAGTTGTCACAACCTTTATTCAGCTTGTATCTCCACAATTAGTGAACCAATTTTCACAGACTAAGTTATGCTAAGTTACACTGCAAAGCCTTAGATAAAGGCTATTTGTATATATATAAAATATATAAAAGTAACAACAAATAACTGAGATATCAAGCTATTAGTATCTGTAAAAGTTTTGTTGGCTATTATCTCATGAACAACTAGATAGATTCACATAATTAAACTTGTACTGGAAAGTGCTCATCATACTGTTTCTAATGATATATGATATATTCTATAGTAATAAGTATTCATAAAGATACAAGTATATCAATATAATAATATAATTAGTTATCTTCTAAAATTAGCCTGATATCTGCCATGACAGATGACAGCTCCCATCAGATACAAGTTTTGATCATGTAATAGAAACAGCTTACATATGGATGATCACTCTTTTATATATATATCTTTGTGTTTAAGAATTAGACATTAGACTTAGCAATATCAATTTACATTAATCATTATCTGTTATCATCATTGATATTTATATTGATCTTCATCATCATTTTTATCATTATTGAACTTCTAAATCACTTCTAAACCTCTGAGAGTATACCTAAGATTTAGATATCACAAACAAGTGAGTAGTTCATTTTGTGATAGAAGTTTCTATACTCTATACATCTCAGAGACAACCCTATGAACTTTCACCTCTTAGTGTGAATTATGCCTAATACCTGATTTATTAGCTATATCGATAACAACAAAAATAACATTGTTTAAGAAAAACTACAGACAAGATCTAAAAATGGATTTTAAATCAAGAAATAAGGAAAATAGTGCTAATGTCAAGTATGAAGGATATGGACTTAACATTTTTATTTTATTTTCTTTCTTTTCTTATTTTATTTTATTTTTGATTTATTTTCCTTTATTCTATTTTTAGAACTAGGGTTAGGGTTAGAGTGACAAGATCAC
>Ga0157368_1000956_pt1 | contig 12834 bp, 11 predicted proteins | sample AttbisABBM3_FD_113146 | JGI IMG/M metagenome (GOLD analysis project Ga0157368, IMG submission 113146) | Fungus gardens microbial communities from leaf cutter ant in Botucatu, State of São Paulo, Brazil - Atta bisphaerica ABBM3 | ecosystem: Host-associated > Fungi > Mycelium > Unclassified ...
CATGTGACACGTCATGTGACTGCGATGTCACGTGCCTCTTCATCGTCCACAAAGAAAAGAAAAAGAAAAAGAAAACAAAATCCCTATAAAGTCAGAAAATAAAAGAAAAAGAAAATAAAAATTGTTCATGTCCCAAGCGTCCCATAACATAGAGGGATAGAAAGTTGAAATATTTAGTGTGATAGAAGAGGTTTATAGTAGAATATGATAGCTGGAAGATGGTGGAAGATTTAGAAAAAGCAAAGAAGGTGGTAGTAGAGTTTGAGGAGAAATTGAATGTGGAAGTAAGATAACAGAAAAATTTAGATATAGCAGAAGAGAGAGCTACTAGGGAAGTATATGGTGAAAATGTTATATGGCTAAAATGATAGAAGGTTTGAAAAGGAGTATCTAAAGATGTTGAAAAGAAATTGGCAAAAATAGAAGTCAGTTTCTCTAGAGAAGAAACCTTGAAGAAAGAATAATATCAGAATTGAAGATAATAGACTTTATTTTATTTTACTTTGACATTATATGTCACAGTCACAAATTGTCACATGAATGTGACTCAGTGTTACACACATCAGTCACAGTTACATGATGCTATTATTATTATACTATCACATGATCACATGTTATAATGGAAAGTGGGAGAGAGTTCTAGAAGAAATGACACACATGGCCTTTAGGGTAGGTTAATGGTACTATAGCATGGACCAGTAACTTAGTATATACAAGATAGAAAGTTCTGTACTAGGAACTCTCTTGAGTTCTCTTGTATAAATCCTATATAAGATTCCTCTAATTGACCAACTCTAAGGTCTTTAAGTTATAACAAGCCCTTTTATTGCACATACTGCTAGATACTCCAGCTTGATCAAGATTATATTCTCATTGTCATACAAGCTGTCACTATGGTCTAGTCTTTGAGACAACACATTCAGTTTTCCTATAGACTTACTAAGGTAGTAATACAGGACAAAATCAAACCTTGCTAGATATAACAACTACTATACTTGTTTACAATTGAGTTTCTTGGCTGTTATAAAGTACTGTAGATTCTTATAATCTGTCCAAGTCTCTATCTCTATGGAGTTTGGTGTACTTTCCAGGAAGTATTGCTATTTTTCAAGAGCCTAGATAATCACCAACATAGATCTCATAGTTGTGCTCAACAGAGGAGAGAGACTTGCCAAAGGATGTCACTGGATGCCACTTACTGTCTGTCTTTGACTTTTGAAAGAAGACTACTCCTGTTGTGTAATTGGAGCTATCTGCTTTGATGCAGAAGGAAGTAGCAGTATCTGGGGAGGCTAAAATGGATATAGAAGTAATAGCAGTCTTCAGGGTGTTGAATGCTGTCTGCTAGTCCATAGTCCATATTCAAGTACAGTTGCTACCAGTAAGGTTAAAGAGGGGCTATGCAGCAGATGAAAACCCTTGGATGAACCACCAGTAAAAGTTGGTGAAGCCTAAGAAAGTTTGGTATGATTCTGCAGGGTGGGCCAATCTCACTTCAGCTATCTTGATGAGGTCCATCTCAACTTAATCTTCTAAAATTACCAGACCTAGGTGTTCAATTCACTGCTTGTCAAACTTCTTAGGATACAAGAATAGTTTGTACTTAGCTAAGATCTCTATAACCTTGCACAGCTTGGTGATGCTCCTTTAATGTTTGAGTGAAGATCATAGTATTGTTTAGATACACTATCATAATGCCTTTTGCTATAAGATCCTAGAAGATATCATTCATCATGGTCTAGAACATACTAAAGGTTCAAAGAGTCTGTGGCTTGCACTGCTTTATATAATCCTGTCATTCATTTCGGTGAGCAACGTTCTTGCTCTACCTTTCCTGTTTGCTGTCATGGCCACTCTTGCGTCGTGGGTTCTTCTATCCAAAGTATTGCACTAAGGCTCAAAGAGATGTGTAGCCTATTACCTCAACCCATCCATGTACCTGCCGTTTCAGACGACGAGAGTGAGGTCCGGCGCCCAGCTCTGACTCAAACAATCATTACACGACCTGTAGTTCTTCCCTACGGACAACGGCGAGGTTGGAAGCCATCGTCGCAAGATGATTTTGGTGTGTATCCACTCGCATTTTTACGGAGGGACTCACTGGATTTTCAGGTGATGGTGGTTCATTTCCTGAATGCCATGTCGCTCAGTACCCGTTAGGAATGGGCAAGCAAAAGGTGTGTTTAGCATGGTGAAATTATAGTACTGATATATTTATTTTCTTCCAGGCTTCTTCTGGGAACACGCTTGCTCTACAAGTAGATAGTGATGGCAATGTACGTTACGATGCTATTGCTCATCAAGGTCAGCGCGCCGGGAAAATCGTTCAGTCCCAATTCAAAGACCTAGTTCCGCTTGCTCATCGCAAGGATTTGAATGATGAGCAACGGGATATGGCGAGGCCGACAGAGGAGGAGGTTCAAGAAACAGCTGAACGAACAAAAGCAGCATTAGAGAAGTTGGTGAACGGAAAAATCAAGGCTGCACAACCCAAAAATGTGCCTGAAGGCCAAGGCAAGACGAGTTTCGTGCGATACACTCCTGGACAGCAGGGGAATGACGGTGCTCTCAAGCAGCGCATTATCAAAATGACTGAGGTCGCGGAAGATCCACTGGAGCCGCCGCGGTTCAAGCACAAGAAAATTCCTCGTGGTCCACCAAGTCCTCCTCCGCCTGTATTGCGGAGTCCACCGCGAAAAGCAACAGCAGCAGAGCAGAAGGAGTGGATGATCCCTCCTTGCATATCGAACTGGAAAAACAACAAGGGATTCACGATTCCTCTCGACAAACGTCTCGCTGCTGACGGTCGGGGTCTCCAAGACGTGAGTCATCACCTTTCCTTGTACTGTTGCTTGTTTTGATCACCTACTCAGGTTTACATCAACGACAGATTTGCGAAGGTTTCTGAGGCGCTTTATGTTGCCGACCGTCTTGCTCGAGACGAAGTTCACCAACGCGCCCTCATGCAACAGAAACTGGCGCAGAAGGAGAAAGAAGCCAAAGAGGAAAACCTACGCATGATGGCTCAACGAGCGCGTGAGGAACGCAGTGGTGTCGCACCCAAACCTTCTACTTCGAGTCAAGCTGCTATGAAATCATCATTGGCAGCGTACGGAAGTGATGCGTCTGAAGGTGAAGTTGGATCGGGTTCTGAGTCGGACGATAGTGCAGAGGACGAGAATGCTCGCAAGATTCGTGACCAGATGCGGGCCGAGAAGAGGAGGGAACGTGAACGTGAGATGCGTATGAACAACATGGGACAGGAACAGCGGGCAAAAATGCTGGCCCGGCAACAAAATCGCGACATATCCGAAAAGATTGCGCTCGGTCTCGCGAAGCCGACATTATCAAAGGAGTCAATGTTGGATGCACGCCTCTTCAACCAGGAGTCCTTATCGGCCTCGTTCGCAGATGACGATTCATACAATCTGTACGACCGCCCTCTGTTCCATGGGTCTACCGCTGCTGCTGCCATTTACAAGGCCAGAGGAAACATTGGTGAAGGGAATGATGACTCATTTGGTGGGGGCACCGAGGAGGGTATTGGGAAAGCCCTCGATAATGACAGGTTCGGTATTGGGCGTCCCAAAGTTGGGTTCGAGGGTGCTAGCGAGCAGGATGTCCGTGAAGGGCCTGTGCAATTTGAGAGAGATACAAGTGATGTCTTCGGTCTAAACCAATTCTTAGACGAGGCCAAGACCGGCAAAAAACGAGGTCTGGATCAAGAAGTGTGAGTGTTGGTTCTCTTGCAATAGCCTAAAGTTGACACCCCATTCCAGTGGTGGCTCGCGAAAAAGACAACAGCTAGATAAAGCCAGTGATCGGGAGTAGTTTTTTTGCAATACCCTGCTTATCTCAATTCTTTGTATAATCTGCATGCCTTCAATTTTATAGCGGATTACTTGTATTCTAAATGGGCACGGACCGTCATTACTTTTCTCACGGTCCCCATGGTACAACCGTCCGAGCTTCAAAATTTGAATTTGAACACGTCACGGAGATACTGCCATCTGTAACACTGCCTGGATCTTCTGGTATGCGAACAGTCCTCAAATACTTTGGCATACCTACGTCTTGGCTTGACAAGCGGCCGAAAATTCCTTCGCGTAATTGGCTCATTTGCATTGGTGTTGCTTCGTCTATCACTGGCTATTATATCTACGACCGCAGACAATGCAAACAAATACGACAAGAGTACATAGACAAGGTCAAAAGTCTTGCCGAGTTGCCGTCCAGTCCTTTGGACAAGCCTCGGAAAGTGACTGTATATGGTAGCAAATGGCCAGGAGACGAAGATTACGACCAGAGTTTGAGATATTTCAGAAAATATATCAAGGTCTGTTGGAGGCAAATCCTTTCCCTATCTTGTCATTAATGACGGGTGTTCTAGCCAGTTCTTATCGCGGCTGCCGTGGACTATGAGATGATTGGGTCGAAGCGGCTCGGAGAATTGTCAAGTCGCATCGCAGATGATATTCGGCGTCGCCGACGGATGGACCTCGGTATTGACAAAGAAAGTGAATTGAGCAAAGCTCTTCCGACATACGAACCGCTCCAACAAACACGACACCGCGAACTCGAAGGTGGGATCGTCATTGTAGGACGCCCCACATGGAAGGAGTTTTTACATGGCCTGGACCGTGGCTGGACTGAGGGTTTGCACAAAGTTGACGAAGACGAGGTATTGGCTCGAGAGCTGGAAGTTGACGGTGTGTTTGATGAGTCTGAGAGTCCCGGTGGTCCACAATCACAGCCCCCGATCTACCAAAGATCTTCACCAGTGTGGCCGCCCAATCAAGTTGTTTCACAACAACAAACAAGTTCTTCATCACCTCAAATTCTGAATGTTCCTCCTCCGTCCGAAATTCCTCCACTTCCCCCTATTCTCTTGGTGCCCTTCACCGATTACATTGGTTTCACTCAGATTCCTCTCATGCTTTGGAGCTTTTTCAACCAACGCCATAAAGTGCGCTCTGGTTCCGAAGCCGCTTACAATCTTATCATGAGAAACACCCGGTCCATCGCTCTTCCATCTCATGTCTGTGGGAATTCTGAAGCCAAGGACCGAGTCAGTACTGTGCAAGGAGAAGGAGACCTGGAGTTTGATAAACAGGCCGATACTTACCTCAAAAAATCTCTTAGTGACATTCCCCAGGACATCAACAAGGCCAGGAAACAATACTATGAGGAATTATCGAAGAAACTGGAGACTGCAAGGGCCTTGGCTCGTGGAATTCGAGAACCTACCCCAGAGGAGCTGAGCAATCCTCCCCCGACCGAAGTTGAACTTCGGCAGGAGAGAGTCAACAAAGAACAGCGGTGGCGAAATGATCTCGCAGGCTGGAACATCGTCAAACCCGGCTCCCCACCAGTCTGGGATCCCCGGTTTGGTCGTGCCATTCAAATTTTCACTGCCCCTTCTTCAGAGCATAAATTCGACGACTGACAAATGCCGTAATCCCAGTGATACATCCAGTCCCTAATTATGTTATCGTTATCATGAATAATATCATGTAGAGCTTAATCCGTTTCCACGCAACTGCTGTGCAGCCACTCATCTAAGTCCGCGAATTCATCATCCTCCACAACACGATGTTCATGATCTTGAGCAGGCACCAAAGGTTCCGTATCAAAGGCCGAGTATCCTTGGACTAAAATATCCATGGACTCATATGCAAGTTGTGTCACAGGTCGTCCAGCATCGCCCACAAAAGGGTCCATAACAGGGGTCCGCGATGAAACTTCGCGATTATGCTCATCAGGGAGAAGAGACAATGGCTGCTGATTATCAGGACGAGTCGAATTAACACTGATTTCACATACCTCATCCTTATTTGCTAAACGTATGCGAGAGCGCTTACGAGGTACATCCACATCTGAATGGTGGAAACCTCTACTTTCTGGGGAATGAGTCGGAGAAATGGTATTTTTGTCACAGTTAGCAGACTTCCTGCCACCCAAGAGATCTTCAACACTGGGGAGGTCCTCGTCGAGACTTTCATCCATAGCATTACAAGGCATTGTATGTCGGAGTTCAACTTCGGTGAACTGTATTTCAAACGTCTCTTTTGCTTTGCGTTTGAGGCTGCTATGGTCAATAGGTCCGGGTGTAAGCTTTGCTTGCTTCGTTCTGAGACTGTTTCGTATATCCGTTTGACTATGGAGCTTTTCCAAACCTGACGACTGTCGCTGGGAAGAGTTTTGAATAGTTTGATTCAACCTTTGCCTCGAAACATCGCCATCCCGCCTTGAAATTTGATTTCCTTTCTCGTTTCCCCCCCGACTACCGTTCGGTCGAGATCGGCCTTCCCGACAACTGTAGGGGTTAGTTTTTGTACATTCAAACAAAGATACGCATACCAGAGATGCAGGCATCTATTTTTGTCTGCGCAAGCGTGATTGCACCTGTTCTTATTTAAACCTCGGACTATCAAATGACTATTAATGGCTTACTGATATTTGCCATTTGGCGGTCGCACTGAATGCTGTGAGCCTTCAGAGCGGTCAAGGGCAGATCTTTTCTTCGGTGGGGCTGTCAAGTATTACTCAGCTTAAGCTCGTGATTACACGGGTAGGCCCACCCTGAATTTCACCTGTAGCTTGGGTAACATCTGGATTTTCGCCGAAGTCTATTTCCCAGAATTTAGGATCGTTCTCAAATTCCTGCAGATCTAAGGCCTTTCAAGAGCAACTGAGTTAGCTAGTAGCTTTTAATCTTAGCTGCTGAACACACTAGCGATGGGATGGGACGAGTGTTGAGTGTGGGATATTCATTCGGTGGTACATTCGGTAAGACTGTGTGTCTGACGGAGTTCCCTACGAAACACTCCTTGGTGGAGTATAAGCTGTCCATGTGTCCGAGAGACGATAGGACATACAGATGCGATCAGAACTACAATGTTTTGACTGGGTTTTGTGAGCTCGGCCGTGACGATAAATTTTCTTGTCTCCTTGAGAGCTTTAGTCCTACATCAGTTCAGGTATTTACCACTCATTAGAGGTATGGTATATCCACAAACGGGGTTCTGCGAAAATCGATCAAGTCGAAATCTGAGGTAGTTGTTAAAATTGTAGTCATGTCATAGAATCGTGATTTTCTCTTGGTCGCAGACACTTGGTTTTTTAAGCTGCATTCGATTGAAATTTCAACATGAACAGGGTTTTTTCCTCTATTGGACGTTATGGAAACTTGATTCACTGTTAAGCGGTATTGTGGAATGTTCGCAAGTGAAGCGAGAACGTCGTGGCCGAACGGGTTCTGTCGATTTACTAGCTAGGAGACAAATCAAATATAAGCCCTAAGATCCTGTACAGGGAGGACATACGAGTTCAATACGAGCGGGTGATTGTTGACGGAGTTGATCCAGTGTAGTAATTCCGTTCTCGGCAAGTATCTGGCCAATAAGTAGGTTTGAAACCTTTACCAGACAGGATTCTACTTACTTTCAACCTTCAGATAGCATCTACATTGGATCCGAATATTTAAGCAAAAGGAAAACTCACGACTTCTCGCCAATCTGGTCAATCTGTCTAAGTACAGTCGGCCTGTCTTCCCAGGCCTTCGCAGCCAAACATCGAGCGCTGGGGATAGGAGGCTCAGAAGTGTACAAATGGCTATGGACATCGTATTCAATCACACTTCAAGTCCATGTAAAAGCTGAGTTCCGAGCTTCTTGGTGATTGCGAGTTCAACCACCACTACTTTGACCATTATCCCCAACCCGGAAACAGGCTGAGTATGCTCACCCTTAGCTAGCTTCGGTGCGTGCTTGAAGACAGTGAGGGCATCAAACTGCGGTTGTGAGTCCCCTTTCCGCATCTCAGTAGAGTTCAACGGAACATTTCCGAGAACGGCCTAGGAACTGTGTTAGTCACCGTATCCACCCCTTATCGTGCTCTGACCTGAAGAAGGAGGAATACTTTATCACGCACACTATCGACCTTCGAGATCGAGAAGCGGATGTCATTATGAACCCGCAATTCATTATACACCTGCGCTTAATATCAACTAGATGGAAAAACCTTTCATTTGGTAATGACAGTACAGTCTTTTCAGAGGCTCTCAGCCGAAGCATGGAGAACCTATAAAAATCACGCTCAGTAATTAATTCAGATATGAGGTGTAAGACACGGTACTCTTCAGCACTAGCTATTACTTCTAGCTGATATGCGCTTATGAGTTTCGAGGCTCTGATGATGTCGTGTGAAGGGCATACGATTTCTCGCAAACTCGGCTTTTCCGGAAGGTTCATGATACCCTCCATCTTTCCATATGTCAGGTTATTGAAAAAGGCTACTCGTGACACTGACCGTGGACTGGCGTACATAAAACTTATTGGTGGATTAATTGGATTTTGTGCTTGTTACTCTTGTGGCCAAATACCTTCGACATTATATCTCCAAATTCAGTGGTCTCTAGTGTATCTTCCGAGCCGATAACATTGCGCCGTACCAGATTGCTGGACTCTAATTGACTGATGTTCTGGAGTATGATCTCGTCCAATTTGTCCTTCCAACCCTTCCCTGCCTCTTGTTTGATGGCGTAGTGATCAGGGTTTCGCTGTAGACGTTGATATAGGAATGAGCCACGGATCCAGACTTTCGCAGCTTGTACGCTTGTGATTGTTCTTAGGGCAATTTCTGAGTTGAGGTGTTCAAGCATGTTGTGATGTAAGGAGCTCTCCAAAATTGTTTCCCTTTGGGTCAGTGCTTGATATTTGTTAACCAGTTGGGATTCGCACATGATTATCGCGACTCCATCTTTGTCTGGAATTTGAATGAATATGAACAGAGAGCAGGCAAACAAAGGACTCGCCAAACTGAGGACGGCCCTGAAAAATTGAAGGCTTTAAACGCTGAAGAGGTGTAAAGGGATCAAGTACGAACAGCACGTCCGATCATCTGCATTATATCCAAATCGCTGTATTCAACGTTCATGTTGTTCTGAAATAGTTTGACCCCTCTGATGACTACTGTGTGGGCAGCTTTGATACAATCTGTAAGGCCTCTAGGCATTGTGGTGCAGAAGAAGCCTACGAAGGTTGACACCGACAGAGAGAGTCTATTCAACCCGGGTCAATGATGCTCAGGTTGAAATCAATTGATTTACCGATGTTGCAACAAGGACGCGCAAAGTACCATCTAGGAATAAATCTTCGGTAAGTCGACGGTCCTCGATTACCAGCCCAGCGTGATGAACACCGATTCCGTTTGTTGCGAGTTCTTTGAAGATCCGCTAAATGAGAAAATGGAGGTAATATTAACGAGGATACTACCTCGTAAACGCTTATCCTGAAACTGGGAACTAAGTCTGTTCGAAAATAAGAGAGAAGCAGAGAATCCAGGAGCTTTTAATAACAAACCGTGAAGCCCGAACCCAAGGCAACCTCTCCTTTTGCTTCTCAGCTTCTTCATACGCTTTCAACAGAGTTGTTGCTGTCTTCAGCGTGCCTGGACCAATGATTTCACAAGGATTTTGAGGAATTAGAATGGAAATCGCGCACCTTGACGAGTGGAACAAAAAATAAGAATTGGCTTCATTACTGAATGCTGTTGAAGGACAGGGAAAAGCTGAGCATCCAGGGTAGTAGCATATTGGAACTCATTCTGTTTAGGTGAACGGGGTACACCAATCACAAAACGTGCTAGCTTGCAGGGGCGATACTCTTCACCAAACTGAAAGATGCTTTCGTGAGGCAACCATAGATTCTTGATATAATTGCCTCACCTCGAGAACTTTGCAAACGGTATTGGTTTCACGATTGGTACTTATCCAGTTCGCAATGTCGTGAATATTGGGAACCGTGGCGGAAACCATGATGAATCTCAGAGCGTTGTTACGCGCTTTCATTCGTGAGATAACGACTTCTAAAGTACTTCCCCTATTTTCATTCAGTATATGCACCTATTAAAGTGGTTCAGGTAGCATCATCGAGAAAGTATAAGTTACTCCACTTCGTCCACCAGAAATAGTTTTATTCGAGCAAGGATACCATTATTATCTTGCCTATCAATGATTTCAGAAATTCCAATAGGCGAAAAAGAAGTATCGGCGATTACCAGGTGCGTGTTAGACTATCCCACTTTTCTGCCTTCAGTATCAATCAGATGGGGAGAGAAGATCGGGGAAGAAGGGGAAGAAATAAACCGTCGTGATACTAAATATTGTCAGTAAAAAGTCGGATGGCTATTGAACAAAGTACATGATGGTGCTCTTTTTTGCTTCTCCCCAGGCGCCGTTGCCAAATTGCAGAGTGTCACCGGTGAGTTCACAGGCTGAGAGTGTCTTAGCACGATGATGATCTACTCAGAATAAGAGATTCACTCTTGATCCCTAGGGAATCAAATTTCGTGACCCAGTCACGGTACCTCTCGGAACATAAGGCCTGGAACATATTATATTAAGTGTCAATGGAGGCATAGAGTTAGAGCAGACCTTTGTCGGTGCCATATAGACAATTCTTGATTGTGCCGATTCAGGCTGGCTCAGCAATGCAACTATAGCAAGTTCGAAGAGGACAGTTTTGCCACTTCCAGTGGGTGCTGGAGAACTGTTAAGGACTGGGACGAGAATATGAACTCACAAAACACAAACCGCTAACCACCTAGAATCCATAACATGTAGTCGAATACACATGACAGGATCACTACCCACCAAGTCATGACCCGAGGATGTGATCTACAAAGTGTATAACAAAATCGGGGCAGGGCAGACATCGCACAACACCTACATAATCAAAACATTGCGATTGCATAGCATTAAATACTCGAAATTTGAATATCCCACGAAACATATCGGCTTCGTGTTGTGTTCGTCCTCTTAGCGCAGATCTATCCATAGGGGAATGCATACGTACGGAGATCCATCACTGGCCTTCTCTCAATACAAGGCACCGGGCTGCAACGACCTCCCAATTTATCAGAACTCCTAGAGGATTCTAAATTCCTGATCTGAGCCCGGTATGCACCGTGTTCTACTCTGAAAGGTGCGAGAACTGAAAACGACAGGATTAGCTCCTAACTCAACAATAATCAATGAGAAAATTAATAAGGATTATCACCGAGTCTTTCTAATCCTGCTTGCCCTGCAACAATCTTTGTACGCTCTATTGTTCCTGGTGATGCTTCTTCATTACACGGCCGAGTATCCGCGTCAGGTCCGAAGTGGTGGCCTGGAGTAGAACTGGGATTATAAAACTGCATCGAGTGCAGAGGAAGAGAGGGAGAAGACGTCACTGGAGGTATATAAGTCTAATATAACAGTTCGGATAGCATACACCCACAAAATTCGTTCATGTAGTCATCGAACACATCTGTATCTGATGATGGGGCGGCTGAAGGCAGAGCGTTGCTTCCGTCAGGATGCATGTCAATGTACCCGAGATAATCATATTCATCATGTGGATTATGGAATCTATAGTCACTCATAGAGGGCCTGTGGGACAAAAGAGTTATGTTACCAGAGCTGAGCACGATCTTATGTGATGCCCTGATGTCGCGTCGAAACACGTGAAAAACGCGAGGAGAGACTAAGATGGGGACATACAGCAGATTCATCCACCAATCAACTGTGATGCATCATTCTAGAATTGGATAGAATGAACACATACATGCTCTTTGCAGGGTGTACAGACTGAGATCTCCAAGTTATATACTTGTCTTTTGCGTTGCTCTACATGCTCCCCACTTGTCATAGATCCACTTCCAAGACATCTGAGGTATTCATTTTCCACCTGCAGATATAAAACCTCTCCTGGGTGTTTTCCTCATCCATGCATAACTCATGTGTGGATCAAGTTTCTGTGTTTTATTACCTAGCAACTTGTTACTTAGACTCTGGGTCATCATATTGCCTGGAGATTGTTTTCATAGTGTTTCCTTAGCTATTCTCTACTCTACTATTTCCTTAGCCACAGTTTTGACTATAGCACCTAGTTTTCAAGGCCAAGTAGATACTCTGTACTTTGATAATCAAACTCTAGTGACTCACTTCCTTTCTTGTACTCTCTCAAACTCTGACTTCATCTGAAATTATGACTACATGACAAGTGTTGTGGCAACCACTAACCAAGATGGCCAATAGCATACTAAGTAGTCTTACAAGGGGAGAATCTCATGAGGACCACAAGAGAACTCAACAAGGAGTCCCTGATGTATTCCTACACTATATATATACCCTAAACTATATGTGTCATCAAGTCTGTGAAATTAGATGAAGTTCAAACAAGTTATAGGAACTTATCCAAAAGAATTAGAATTGTGGACCTTTGCAAAAGACCTTTCACTACAATCTCTATCTCATAATTGATTTCAGAGTCAAAGATGGTGAACTTTAAATTTTTCCTTTTTTTTTCTCATTTTTATTTTATTTTCCTTTTATTTTATTTTTGGAATCTAGGATTAGGGTTAAGTATGACATTGACTTTAGCTCATGTACTGCACTGTCTACATGTTCTTTGGTTGCAACTTCAGATGATGAAGTAAAGTTTGAGATAGAAAGTTCTGATAAAGTATAAGTATGCTGCCTTAACACCAGAGTTTGGTGTCAAGAGTAGTGGGAACTATAGTCAATTATCAGACCAGAGATTACAGAGTATTTACTAGTTTTAAATACAGAAAGAAATGTCCAAAACACTTGGAAACTTGAGTGGTACTATTACTACATAGTCTAACAATTATTCATATCAAGTGAGATCAGTGAAAAGAATACTAACTAGATATGAGGTTTAGAATAGGAGTAAACTCTACTGTGAAAGACTAAGTACTTGTGAAATTTTATATAGCTATATACAAACAACATATAAAATTGAAAAAGAAAAGAAAAGAAAAAGAAAA
>Ga0157368_1000957_pt1 | contig 12828 bp, 13 predicted proteins | sample AttbisABBM3_FD_113146 | JGI IMG/M metagenome (GOLD analysis project Ga0157368, IMG submission 113146) | Fungus gardens microbial communities from leaf cutter ant in Botucatu, State of São Paulo, Brazil - Atta bisphaerica ABBM3 | ecosystem: Host-associated > Fungi > Mycelium > Unclassified ...
ATTCAAGATTATAACTTTGAATTAATTTATAAACCAGGAATTGCTATAAAGAAAGCTAATATTCTATCAAGACAGTCTGACTAGGGAAAGATAAATAACAAATAACAAACAATATTCAAGTCAGAATTCTTTAAAATACATAGAGTGAAAGGAGATAAATACTAAGAGGAGTTGAAAGATATAGAGAAGTATATTGAAGAAGAAGTCAAAAGAAAGAAAAAGGCTGGAAGAAAGAAAGAAAGATCTTTTGAAAGGAATGAGCTTACATACCAGACCTCAGACTCAGACTCAGCTACACTTCAAGAAATAATCCAAGATCATCATAACCATGAGCTAGTAAGACACTCAGATTATACCAAGACACATGAACTTATCACATGGAGCTATTGGTAACCCCATATAATCACTGAAATATATACTAGGATGCAAACAGTGCCAGATTAGTAAAGCAGATCAACAAAGAAAGAAGAACCCACTATATCCAAATAAGGTTTTCCAGCATCTTTAGGCATAGAGGACCCCTACCCATTTCGAAAGGATACAATGGAATACTGGTAGCTGTGGACAGGTTTTCAAAAATTGGTACAATATATTCCCATGACAATGAACATAACATCAAAGGGAGTGACCAAGAGTTTATAGGAACAAGTCTTCGAGAATATGGGAATCTCTTGAAAGTTTATAAGCGACCAAGGGCCACAATTTACATCAAGCCTCATGAAAGAACTCTGTAGACAAATTGGAATTGAGTGAAACCCCTCAACAGCCTACCACCCCCAGACTGATGGACGAACTAAAAGAGCTAACCAAATAACTACATACAACTATATCAACTAAAGACAAGATAACTGCGTCAAATGGTTACCAATGGCCAAGTTTGCCTATGACAATAGACAACACTCAAGTACAGGCAAATCACTGTTCTTGAGGAAGACATCCAAATGTCAGTGAAGAAGGGTGAGGATCATCAGAAAGAGTACCAGAAGCTGATGGATTCATCCAGGCAAAGAGAGAAGTAGAAGATCTGGTCACCAGTAAATCCCATTTCTTCCAAACGCTGGACCCAGGGGTTTCGTAGCAAAAATTCAGCCGGACATCAACATTCTGATAATCTACATACAATTGATCATCTCACTACTGCAGTCAACAACAATGTTCCGGAGAAAATGACTGAGTACACCGCTAGCCAAGAAGGAAGATGAAAGGATTCAACCCAACTCTTTTTCTGCGTGGGAGTGAGGCATTCGTTCGGCATCATTGTTGCTCTTTATAGAAAGAGGCCAGGGACAAGTATGGAACCCAATGCAATATTGAAACTGCCCACTGTCATGATGTGATCCTGATAGGTCTTCTTGAATTTGACTCGTATTTTCCACTAGGGTTTCAGAATTAGAGAGGAAGGAGTAATGACTCGATCTTCTCTTGTGCCCAGCACGATGATATCGAGGCTTTGTCAGTGAAGGCATTTTGACGATCATAACAACTCGCGCATCTTTTGGTTCCTCTTTATCTTTTGGATTCGGGTACTCGACTGAGTCAGATTGAACGTTTGGTGTTGTATTAGTAGGAGGACGACGACGGAATATGGACATGGTGCCGATCTCACTCAAGCGCTGCCATCTTCGAGATTCTGTCGTTTGTGGCAATGGGAATATAGATCGTGACTCCAGCGATTCCTCAAATCTTCTGAAGCTTTGTGGGGGATAACTTTCTGGGGTCAAGACATGACCTGATGGGTCATTATATGGTATAGGCAAAACAGCCAGAGGCTATATAAATGATTACTGGATTGTTAGGAAATTGGCAAGAGCCTGAGTACACACCAAAATATTATCCCAGAGTCCATGTTCTACACCCTCTTTGTCATGATCAATACACACCTCCCACAAGACGGGTTTCTCCCCGAATTTCGAGCCCGCCAATCTGGCTGAGTCGATACCTTGCATACTCCTCCTCTGTTCTGGGTAACTCCAAAGGCCAGGCTCTCTCCCAAATTGCATCCGTCGCCAGCCAAAGACGGCTATCATGGCAATAGAGAAGATTCCGATGGCAAGAAACGCAAGTATGAGAGGCGGTGAGCCAACAGGAGATTGAGAGTTCCCTGAGCCACTATTTGACGAGTCAATCTGCTGGGAACTGCTTGTGCTCAGTACTGAGGAGACTGTTGGCATGAGGGAGAGGAGGAGGAGGAGTAGTGGCGGTAACACACGAACAGGGACATTGTAGTTCTTTCCAAGCAAGGCTACCTGATCATTCCTGAACATCTGACCAATTGTACATACTTAGCACTCTCTCATCAGCTCAGCAGAATGCTTCCGACAGATAAATAATAGACTAAACAGCCGATCTGCTCATTATCCATCAGATCAAAACCAATCTAATACTTGAATTATAATGTACAAGAATATTTATATTGGCAACCGTCTCAGCACAACTTTTATCTACATATCCCTGCGCTTGATTCCAAGCCTAGCTTGGAGAGGTTTTCTCAAGAAGCCTTCGCGTATTTCCATCTAAAATAGGGACATCAAATTCCGGACGGTTCGTACCTGGGCAAAAATACCGCTTGAAACTTACAATCTGACCAGGATACTCCAATTCAAAGTCGAAGCGGCGGGCAATGGAGGCGATGATCATAGACAGTTCCATGGCAGCGAGATTGCGACCGACGCAGGCGCTGTGTTGTGCAAGGTTGCATTTCAGATATACGCTGATAGACTATGGAGCGAGGCTACTTACCGAGGACCAACGGAATAGGGATTGAATGCCTTGTTCATGGCGGCTTGATCACGTTCAAACCAACGCTCGGGACGGTACACCTCAAAGTCTTCGCCCCAGATCCTTGGGTCACGGTGAATTGAGTAAGATGGCACGGACAGGATAGTTCCCTCGGGGAAGTGCTCGCCCAAAACCTCCAAACCACCTTCAGGGACGATGCGGGGGAGACCAATACCAGATGTAGAATGGATTCGAAGCCCTTCGTTAATACAAGCTTCAAGATATGGGAGGCGTTTGATTTGCTCAGAGGTGGCAACAAGTTCATCCTCTGTTCCGAGTTGCTCGTCAAGTTCCTTGTGGAGCTTGTCCTGGATCTCACGATTGGCAGCAAGGTGATACAGTATGGCGGAAGTGGAGCTTGGGGGTGAAAGAAGGGCATAAATAATGATGGTACTTGTACAAGCGGGAAGATGAAAGCTTACTTGGACGTAGTGTCAGAGCCGGCGATAAGAAGAGTGAGAGCCTCGGCAGTCAGCTCCTCTTTGCCCATAGGATTGCCATTAGCATCGCGTCCGTTCTGCAACTTGCTCAGAAGATCAACACGATCGGTAGGGCTAGCCAAACGTTTGGAAACGGCAGCAATCGCAATGCCAGTGACACACTTGGCGCTCTCTGAACCTTGAGAAAAATGGGGAAGCTTACGTGCGAGAGGACGCCAGCAGGATGGAATGGCACTCATGGTCAGGTTGAATTCACCACGTGTGTTAAAGAGGTCGATAACAGGGATGCTAATGGTGTCATCTTGTTTAGCCTTTTTCCCGTAAGCATTCAACATGCTGCTTTGGTCCTTGGGTACGAGAGCTATGTCCTTCGCAGCTGAGAGCATGCCAAAGGGTTCGCCGAATGCAAGATCACCAATCATGTCGAAAGCAAGATAGTTCATCCCTTCAGATAAGAGAGTGAATGTCTGTTAGAAAGGTTAGACGGCGATGTCAGGGCTTACATGGTAAAATGTCGAGGTACAGCTTTCCATTCTTTCCTTCCCATCCACCCTCACCGTCGTCACCAGATATCCCTTTGACTGCCATATTACATACACGATCCCATTGATGGAGGAGCTGGGTGATGTAGATTTGGATTTTGGGCTCAAAGGCGATGACACTCTTTTGAGAGAAGATGTGCGCAATAATCTTGCGCTTACGGGTGTGTTCACTCCTATCCCTAACGTTGAAGAGACCGCGTTCAATAGAGACGAAAGCATCGTAGAATTCAGACTTCAGTGTGCCATTTCCGTGACCGTAGATGGAATTGAGCGCCACAGGGTCGGCAATGGATACGTGGTTAGGAGCAATACGGACGATTGGACCTAGCGCAATCAATAAATGCTCATGTTCATAATTCTGAGAGTTACCCACCATATTTCAAGTGATAGTCGTGGATGACTTCAGAGCGGCGTCCCTGACTAGAGGTGTATGCCAACCAAAGGTCGGTGAATCTTGCCATGAATGGGCCTGGGTACTTGCGAATGTCCTTAGGGTCCACGAGCCATGGGATAACATGACAGAAGAAGACAGCAGCAGGAATGGCCAATACTGCGGTCGACAAGGTGGGGTTCGTGACCAGATTTCGAATGATGTCTACAATCATGGGGAAAAAGAAAAAGGAACTGATAAGTTTGAAGAAGCTTGTGAAGAGTTTAAGTACTGTTCATATTCCTAAGAACGGGTTACCATACTCCGTCATACCCAAGAACAGAATATCATTCTCGGTTCTCATCTTCGGATACAACCACATCTAGTGCCCTTGTTTGTAGGATTGAAAATAAAGATGACATACTCCGACCGCTAGCGGAGCGCAAGAGTCACCCGGGGCTACAATTGAAGGGGGAATTTGATGATATTTTTGCCATACGTCACTTACAGTTGACAGGTGCTTGTCATCATATTAGGAGTGAATGTTACTGTGACAACTCTATTGGATGGGAAACGGTGTCGGTTCATGGTATGCTCGGCTAATAGTGGGGATAAAATCAGTACAACTGGATCGGCCGCTCCACATAATGTTAGTAAATACTCATGTTTTTGCTCAAAGTTCAATGTCTTGCCCCCGGCTAGAGCTTCGGATCAGGACATCATCCGAGTAACCGTGAATAGCAACGCCGAACGATTAATCGCCAGGCTTGATACAGAGGCAGCGACTCAGAACAATGTACTTACGGAGAAGTAGGTCAAAGTCCGGCAAGGGATGGCGCCGCAATACATGAGTAAAAGATCCTTGCTATGGGATAATTATTGATACGCTTGGGTAGTCAAATACGGCTTGTATCATCTGAGAAGCGGCCGACGAGCCACGATTTACCAAACAAGAATTACTACTGGCGAAGTGATATATGTTCAAGAGAGGCTTCTTCCCCCGCATGTCCTACTCACACAATACAATAACAAATGGTGACGTATTAGCAAAGTATTCAGGTACCGGTGATGTCGCACACAGCAAATGGTGTGTTGCGGGGATCAGAACGGCAATTATAGTCCCACTGGTGTTATTTTTGGCATACAAGCACGTACGGCTGGTACCAACCGCGCGTACCGTATTGTGTCATATAAACTTGTCCTCACAAAAATGACAAGTTGTGACATTCAACTTAGACAAAGACTTGAGTAAGAGAATGATCAATTGGTAAAGTGTGAAGATACAGGATTGTATCTACAACTATATACTGCTCTCCATCCAAACTTCCAATTTTGTTGGTCAGCATTATTTTTAGCACAGAATTTTATCTACTACACCTTCAACTCACGGGTAAGGGGCATGACTCTCCTTTATATTTCCAGTGGCGCCACAAGATTCATCAAACGCCACCAGTGTGATGAGATAGAAACACAGTGATTCGAGATGAATAAACAAATGTATTTGAGAGTCGCTAGGACCAGGGGAAAAGAAACTGACCCTAGTACAGTCTAGCTACGAAATAGATACTGACTGTTTGAGTATGTACCTATTTACATAGTAATGAAGATAAGTCGGATGTAACTATAGAGACTATAAGAAAAAATAACAGAGATGACAGCATATGAAATGAAGGATTAATAAGGAGTGATGACGAGGTGGGAATGAAGAAGTGAGTAAGCACAGCACGTACTTCAATACAGTGAAGATTGTCACTCTTGGCTCAATGCACAGTTGATTTTTATTACTAATGGCACCAGTATCAGGAAGCTTGATATTATCAAATGCCCGCAGCAGATCAAGACATAGACCGTATGTCTTCTAAAATTTGAACAAGTCTGTCACTCAACGTAGACGCGAACTTTCGCTTTAGAGTTTGCAAAGTCAAGTCCTTGAGCAACGTAGTTCCATTGAAAAACTCACAACGTGATGGGCCGTGCATAGAATATCAATACTCTGGAACTGGTTTTGTCTCATGTCATGCAGATTACGGAGATATACCACTGATCAGTTCAGAATGGCTTCGGCAGTAACAAGCCATGTTGTTCTGTCTTTTGCTGCATCCTGTGGCTGGCCCATACAGACTGCAAATGATGCCAACGGGTTTTTATTTATCTTCAATGTTCTTCCAAGTCAACCGTTACTCCATATGCACGCCCTCCAGAAAGTTTAAACCATCTGGCGACGGGTGAAATTGGAAATAACAGTCTCCAGATACCAATCTCAGGTAATGACATTATCCACTTCATTACCCATCTCAATCTTTACTTCTTTGGGAATCCCTGCTCCTGCTCTTTCAATCTCGTTGGCGACCTTTGCGGGACCGTAGTGGAATACGACCCACTCCTGACTACTTCGACCATCGATACGAATTCATGTTCATCACTGGCTGAAGAGATTGTTCAGGTTTATTTGCGAATTGTCTCAATTACTTGTCCTTGACATGGTTACAGCAATATCTCAAAGAAATATTGATACTCGTTTGCTTTTTTTGGGCCACTCACTTTCATTTTGGCGATATTTAGATGTGGACTTGAGAGACCACTTAATTATATACTATATACTTTCGCACCTATGCATACTGTGATATTTACTCATGATGGCTGAGAAATAATTTGAGAAAGAATCGCCAAAGCGACCCCTAATAATTCTACAGGGGACCGATATGAGGAATTGGACCAACGGGAACAATTCTGTTGCCATTAATCTATAGTTGACTCTCAGTGCCCGTCCAAAGCCAAGGAATGCAATATACCTACCTGTTTGTGCGACCAATAGTAATGCGTCTTGATATGATCAAAATCGGTAGACGACTTGAATGCATCATTGTTCCAATACAACTTGCGCTGCCAGCTACTCATTCTGTGTAAGTGACAAAGTCGTGGATTATCACAAAGTAAACACCCTCACAGGTCAATGGCAGGATATCCACCCCGAATGGTTCGTAAGTTACATTTAAAGTGACCAACGTAAACGGGGTCGAAACGGACCTGATGGCGGAAAAAGATTCCTTGAAGCCGTCAATTGAAAGGAGAATAATACTCACGATGGTGACCCAGAGTCGAATGTCAGCCTCTGTGAGCCTATCACCAACAAGGTAATCTTTACCATCAAGCAATTTTTCCACCCTGTCCAGTGCGTTGAATACATCATTTACAGCAGATTCATAGGCTCCTTGAGCTGTGGCGAATCCTGCCCTATATACCCCATCTGGGAGCGTTGTGGCGTTAGTGCAAATTGGATATATGCGTGTAATCATGGTGAAATATTAGTAGGCAGGAGAAGGCAGGAGATTTATGATAAGGCATTTGTGGAGAAGCAATCTTCCATCGTAAGAGAAGCCAAGACAGCACAAATTACAAGATAGACGAAGACCCACCATTGATATTTGGATAAATCCACTCGTTCAATTGGTCGATTTCTGATCGGAGTTCTTCTGGATATAAATCAAGAGCAGCTTTGTCGGCAGGGAGAAGGTGGTTGAATGCCGCGTTGAACATGCGGATAATCTCAGAAGACTCGTTGTTGACAATGGTGTTGAGTTTCTTGTCCCACAGAACAGGGACCGAGAATCTAAAAGTATAATTGAGTGATCAAGCAGAGCGTGAGAATGACTAATGAGACAAACTTTGCGTTGTAATCAGGCCGTGCCTTGAAATAGAGGTCCTTAATGTGGTTTGCCTTGTTAAGCGTGTCGGAAGTTGCACCAGGGAAGGAGTCAATGTTGGCAAATGGCCAGCCCTGAGGACCCATCCTGGGAGATACGACTGAGAAGGCTATGGAATGAAGACAGGTGACCTAGGTGAAGCTAAGACAAACGACGAGGCAACGCACAAACGATGTTCTCAAGTCCTTTCAACTTGCGCATAATAAGTGTCCTCGTGGCCCATGCTAGGATGTTCTGTTCAGTCGATGTGGCAGTTTGATACTACAATATACTCACGGCACGCATAAGAGACATAGAGATGATAACGGCCTACGGGTTGTATCAGCGTCCAAGCCGTGACAAACTCAGAGGGACTATGGAGGAGTACCGGCCTCAGGCTCAAACATTGAATTAGCAGCAATGAATGAGCGGAAAGTCGAGCTCGGGCGCTTGAAAGATCCATCCTGCTCAGGTTTCATTTTTGTGACGTCTGCACGATGATCAATAATATCCGGCTTGGAGCCCATTGCGATTGAAGACTGAGTTGGATGGTGTGGGATGGCAGATAAGATAAGAAGGGGGCTCTGACCAATCGGGCCGTATTATGAGATAGTCCGAAGGGAAGAGAAGTTACAGGTCGAGAGTTTTTATATGAGACATCGCAACACTGGGTTGAGGAGCAGAGTGAGATCCAAGCGACATCGCATAGTTAGGCGGTCATTTCAAACCAAAACAAAAGACATGTGCAACACATTATAGTAACATTATGGTCCTGAGTAAGCCACCCGACGCCAGTGACATGACACGTGCCAAAATCTTTCAGATACCTTAATGATTGTGTATCACTAGCGCTACACAAGGACGATCTTATGTCTATCAGCTCAACTTTTCTCGGTCGCCGCTTGTCGATAATGTGGTACTAATATTATAGATATCACCACTAGCAAAGCGATGTGCACAGCCACCTGATTCGACCAAAAATAACACTACCACAAATTTCTCTTGCTGCTGTGAGCAGCCACTCATCCTCTTTCTATTTGCAACCTGCATCAATGACAAAGTATATTATTGTGTCAGGAGGTGTTGTGAGTGGCATCGGAAAAGGTGTTATTGGTGCGATCGGTCGTGGACCAGCCAACTAGCTCGTTAATTCGACCTTTTGAATTTCTAGCTTCTTCCACCGGCCTCCTCCTGAAGACGACCGGTCTGAAAGTTACCTCCATTAAAATTGATCCTTACATGAACATCGATGCCGGGACGATGCGGCCAACTGAACATGGTAAGAGGACCTCTTTGTGTAGGCCATCAAGTCCCTGAACGTCGTCTATCAAAGGCGAAGTATATGTCCTCAACGACGGTGGAGAAGTAGATTTAGACCTCGGAAACTACGAGAGATACCTGGATGTTACTTTGTCGAGGGACAACAACCTCACTACAGGAAAAATATACCGCGAAGTCATCGAAAAAGAGGTCTGTTGTGGTCCGTAAAACGACTCAGGTGCTAGTTGTTCTAACGTTCATAGAGGAAGGGCGAATATCTTGGAAAAACTGTCCAAGTATGTATCAGATGTGTTCGCTCTCATGGAAGATCTCATGATTGATCTTTAGATCGTCCCTCACATCACGAATGCGATTCAAGATTGGATTGAACGTGTCTCAAAGGTGCCGTCCGACGATACTGATGAAGAGCCAGATGTGTGCATTGTCGAAGTGAGTTTAAAAGGCCTGTCTGTCTCTGGCCACGAGGCTAAATTCAATGCTAGCTCGGAGGAACAGTTGGGGACATTGAATCTGCTCCCTTCATTGAAGCAATGCGCCAATTTCAGTTCCGTGTAGGATACGAAAACTTTGCCCTTATTCATGTATCCCTTGTCCCGGATATGCATGGAGAGCAGAAGACGAAACCAACCCAGACGACAGTCCATTCGCTTAGGGGACTTGGTCTCCTTCCCGATCTTGTTCGTCTACTCATCATCCACCACGACTGTCCAGCGCTCATCGCCCGCCCAGATTGCATGTCGGCTCCTGGTACCACAGCCTCTTAGTTCATCTACGAAGGACAAGATTTCCATGTTCTGCCACGTCAGCTCCGAGCAAGTTTTCGGTGTTCATGATGTGTCATCTATCTACCATGTACCCCTCTTGCTTCAATCACAAGGGATTATAGAATATCTCCAGAAACGTCTACGTCTTGACAAGATTAATGTCTCCGAAACTATGCGCACTCAAGGGGAATCACTGGAAAAACGATGGAAAGAAATGACCAGTCGGTACGCTACGTAGTCGCTTTGTTGCATCCTTACTCATGTCCACAGCCAAGAACGACTATTTGATACGGTATCCATTGCTCTTGTCGGAAAATATACAGATTTGAAGGATTCTTATATGTCGGTCATCAAAGCGCTTGAACACTCTGCATTTCGTGTTAATCGCAAACTTATCATTCACGTCTGTCCCAAGTAATTTCTTGATTAACAGCTCGCTTGACGGTCTTTCAGTGGGTTGAATCGTCAGACCTTGAATCTGAAACACAGGAGTCAAACCCTGCAAAATACCACGACGCATGGCGTGCCCTCGTCGGCGCAGGGTCAGTGCTTCCTCGAGTCCAATATGATCGGCTTCTGACGCATCACTAGTGGCATCCTGGTTCCTGGTGGTTTTGGTGTTCGTGGGACCGAAGGAATGATGCTTGCCATCAAATATGCGCGCGAACAAAAGACGCCATTCCTTGGGATCTGTCTTGGTTTTCAGCTGGCTACCGTGGAGTGGGCCCGCAATGTACTGGATATGCCAGGTAAGTAATGGAGATACTGATCTCACTGCCCCGTCACTGTTGTGCATGCAGGTGCAACTTCGGCCGAGTTTGATCCCAACACCGAAATCCCTATTATTGTTTTTATGCCTGAGATATCACGAACGCATATGGGCGGTACTATGCGTCTTGGCCTAAGGCCCACAGTCTTTGAAACGGATTCTGAAAATTGGTCCAAGGTTCGGAAGCTGTACGGTGGTACGGGGAAGATCTGGGAACGCCACAGGCACCGTTATGAAGTAAATCCAGAGCTTGTCGATAGATTCGAGCAGAGTGGGTTGTCATTCATCGGCAAAGATGAAAAGGGCGAGCGTATGCAAATACTCGAGCTGAAAGGTATGTCTGATCTCAACTTGGAATCAAACTTTGTATGCTGAGCTCTTCTGAATTACCATCCAGATCATCCTTTCTTCGTTGGTTTACAGGCTCACCCCGAATTCTGCACCCGTCCTCTCAACCCATCCCCTCCCTTCCTCGGACTCCTCGCTGCGGCATCTGAGAGGTCAATCTTCGAGGAGCAACTAGAATATCAGCTCACTAATTTCAAGCCACCACACCCTGAACATGCAATGGTGAATGAGGCTATTTTGAGAGATGAAGCCGCAAAAACAAAGATGGCCAACGGAATCTCAAGTGAAGAACACGTGGATGAACGTGTGATCCAGGTTGTCAACAGCGATCTATGAGCTGGAAGCATTGCGATTACTCCATCTGAATCTGTGTACGCATTTAGATAGAATCTTGAGTCATTAGACTGAGCACCAATAAATACATAGACTAATCAAGCACACTTGTCTTTTCAGGCGTTGAAGTATACTTAGACCATTAGGTATACTTGGACCATTAGGCCGGGAGTACCTGTGTGTTTTGTATGACATTATGACTTCTGGAGTTTGACCCAATAGAGCCTGGTCTCAAATACAATTGAGGATATCCAGTTTATGAGCGTGTATAATTATAATTCGTCACGGAGAGGCCGGGGAGAACTCTGATTCCAATGATATAACCTGAACCGAATTGAGACGGAGAATCAGCTCTGACAAGGATTGTCATGGGCAACGTCAGAGTGATAGAATGATATGAGTGGACTTTCAAGCAGCTGCGAACACGCTTCAGCAAATTGATACAGATTGTGTGTTGCCCTCTTAGTGGTGCTTGCAATCTACTAACTAGATACGAGTCATCTATATAGACTTGAACTCAGAGATATAATTGTAATAAGGTCAAATCTCAGTGCCTCGGAAAAGGAATGAAAAAGAAGCTATCAACGGTCCTGACTTATAACGAGAAATAGATTATAAATAGTGCAGTGATGTTGTAGACACGATGAATGTATGCGAGCAATCCCTAGGATTCAGCACAAGAAGCTGAAGTCCTAGGTACAGACGAGACTCTATATAAGTGCTCTACAATAAATTTCAAGCCCAAATATTTATGAAGAAATTTTGTCCTATTAATTGCATCTATAGAAATGTCCATACTCAATCACTCACAATCATTCCCATGACACCCAGTTGCCAACAGAGCATGCTATGACATTGATATGAATCATTTCTCAGCAACTTAGAGTACAATATAACAGTAGGCAGAGCATTTTCTCTCCTTGGAACACTCTAGCACTAGTACATCTCTTCTGCCTAGGCCAAGGAAATTCCCCTTTATTGGAAATTTACTGAGCATTCCTCAGGAATACCAATGGCTGGCACAATCTTCTCTAAGAGCCAAAGGAATTCATGTCACATGTCAGACAGTGAGTCCTGAATTTGTATATATGACAATTTGTAGGCCCACCTGACAGCTGCTGTCATAAGTATGATAGTACTTGGTGTTGGAAGGAACAGAGTGCACAGCAGCATGGTGCAGCGTGGACAACTGGCAACCACTTACCTGTGGTGTATACTTCAATGGAGAGCTAAAAGGGAGCAACAATGGAAAACAAGTAGTATTGGTAGGAGGTCAACCTATGTGTAAATTTTTACATCAACTACCATATTATTATATCATAACAGCCTTAGGAACTACTCTGATAACTTAGAAATCACTCAGTGAACTGCAGACAACTGTAAATAACTAGAAGTCAAAAATATATTTACAGGGAGTTGTACATGTATATAATATACCTACCATATAAAATTAAGTCCATATAATTATAATAGGACTGAAGTATTATAATAAGATAGTCTGGATATTAAGAAGTTGGAAG
>Ga0157368_1000958_pt1 | contig 12810 bp, 9 predicted proteins | sample AttbisABBM3_FD_113146 | JGI IMG/M metagenome (GOLD analysis project Ga0157368, IMG submission 113146) | Fungus gardens microbial communities from leaf cutter ant in Botucatu, State of São Paulo, Brazil - Atta bisphaerica ABBM3 | ecosystem: Host-associated > Fungi > Mycelium > Unclassified ...
ATATATATAATATGATGTCCTTATGGTGGATATAAGGGTAAAGCATGGTGGAAGCATGGATAATACATAGACTTTAGGGTAAGGTTAAGTAATGTTAGCATAGACTATTTGTAACTTATATAAATATAAATAGGGTAGCAATTCAGCAGAGATTTCTTGTTGAGTTCTCTTGTAATTCCCACAATGATATCTATCTTTGAAATTTATTGTTTGTGTCTCTATTGGTCTTTGTGACTAGTGGTTACCACAACAACTTTGAGGGTTAAGTTGTAACAAGTAAGGTCTAAGATAATAGTATTATAAAATAAACTACTCACTTATCTATAATGTCTGAACCTTAAGTATACTTTTAGAAGTTTAGAAGAAGTTTAGAAGTAATTGTTAAGTTTAAAATTTAATTCTCAAACACAAAAGTATATATATATTAGACTAATTTTAAAAGGTAACTAATTATATTACTATATTAATATACTTATATCTCTATAAATACTGATTATCATATAATATATAATATATTATCAAAGATAGTTTAATAAGTGTTTTCTAATGCAAGTTGGATTATGTAAATTCATCTAGTAGTTTCTAAGATAATAGCTAATGAAACTTATAGTTACTGATAGTTTAATATCTTAGTAATCTGTTGTAACTTTTATATATTTTATATATATGCAAATAGCTCTTATTTGGGACTTTCCAGTATAACTTGGTTTGTGAGAATTGATCTACTGGTTGTAGAGATATAAGTTGAATGAAGTTTGTGATAAATGGTAAGATATCTTAGTTAAAGAGTGAATAGTATGAATGTTTAAGGTATTGAAACACTTTGTTACTAAGGTAAAAGATAGAAGTGAAAGTTGTTACATCTTAATCAAGTATTATATACTGACTAGAATACATCTAAACTATTCAACTCTCATTACAAACAATGCTATAATATTCACTCTGCTTAAAACATCTGTAAAAGTAGATATTTATTATAATTTAAAGCTTAGAGTTTAGTCAAGAAAGGAATCTTATATAGAGTTTACATAAGAGAACTCAATAAAGTTCCTAATATAAAGTGTCTATCTTATATATGCTAGCTAGTTGGTCTGTATAAGATCTTATCTAAGTTATTCTAAAAGCTATATGCTATTTATAAGATCAATATATAGTAAATATGCTGTATGACATCATTATTCCAGAATTTCCTAACTCTAAGTCTAAAATATAAAAATAAATAAAAATAAAAATAAAAGTAAAAAAGAATAAAATAAAAAACAAAGTATTTCATTTTCAACTCTAACAGTATATCTCTTCTAATCTATATACTTCTCTCTAATACAAATTAACCTGACTTTATTTTCTAGCTATTTATTCTATAACTAATTATATATGATTCCAGTAATTTCTATAGAGCTCCAAATTACATCTGAGAATTTTAGAGTAATCTGAGTAATTATCTGACTTCTCCAATTCTTGAATATTTTTAGTTACTAAGTACTAATATTTAAGCTATACAAATACTCTGTATTCCTAAGCTTAAAAATTAACTAGAGTTAGCACTCCTCTTGAGTACTTACATACAACTCTTTAACTCCCCTCATATTCTACTTCTCTCTAGTTGTCTTCATTAAATTATAACCATTGTAATATATAGAAGCACAGTATATTAGCTAAAGTCAAGATCATCTTAGATAATATTTTCATACTTCATCCAACTTTATCTAACCTCATTCATAATTTTCCTATGAATTGCTTTCTCTTCAAAGCATAGTATCCTGACATTAGGTCTTCTTATATACTATACAGTACTTACTATCCCAAATTCTGCTCTCATATCTGAAATTATGACCAAGCAACAAGTAGTTAGTATAATATAAGCTGAAGCCAAGGCAGTTTGCAAAGTTTGAAACTTTGTATTTTTTAGATAAGTGTTTATACTTGATCTGAACTCTGCCACAGAGTTTTGTCTGAGTATAAACTATAACTAACAATTGTTCAAGAAAGAAGAAATATAGATATAAGATCAAAGAAATTAAATAAAGTTGAGACAAAATCAGATGATGATTGGTCAAGTTACCCGATAGGCTAAGAATAATGTTCCCACACTTACACCATATAGTATTCCAACTTTAGAAGTAGACTTATAATTAGTAAATACCATCTTCATTCTTGGCTAGCTTATACATAAATATCTTCTAACTCTTTTGAAATCTAAGATTATATAAGCTCAGTGGTGAGAGCTGCTAATACAGATTTGGCTCTAAGTCTCTGCCAATATTTATCTACACTTTGGCTTTTCTAACTTCTCAAGCCTTAGTTTAATATTTTCTTTTTCTTTTTATTCATCATTTTGTTGTCTCACTTATAAAAGGACTCACTTAATGGGCAAAAGCCTCAGCCGTTTACACAACCTAGTGTTGGACTGAGGTGAGCCTACTCAAATTAGATATCATAACCTAGGCTAATAGTAGTATTAGTATGTGTTCCAATAGTCGGACTAAGTACATGTTCCAATAAGTAGTATGCAAGGAAATTCAGATAATATGATCCTGTATAACCCCTCTTCCTCTTCCTCTCTCTCTTCTATTCCAACTACTAATCTAGTTTCTCAAATATTTGTCCTGAGAAAATACCATGTGCTGGCTGACAGACAATGACAGCCCTGGGATTCTGAATCATTCTATTTTCGGGTTAGGCCGCAAGTGTGACATTATATCACATCGTTATATTGTTCTTTCTCATTCAAGATCTTGGAACGATATTCGTTTTTTTTCTCATTTTTCGCGGCTTCACGAGCTTGTTTGACATTGAATAGAAACTCAATCACGATCAGTGGTGTACCTCATCATCATCTAGTTCGGGAGGGAATATAGAAGCTAAGGCTTGAAGAACCTTAAGAAGCCTAGAGGTAAATACTTATTTCCCTTTTCTTCTTCTGAAAAGAGATGTCGCTCTATACGTACGTTGGCACCCCGAACTCGAATCTTGTGAGTCCATCTCTCTTCTTAAAGCTGGAAATGGTCATCTTATGTTGTCTATTAGGTTTGTTGTATCTGTCAGTGAGTCTTCAACATTTCTTCTTTTCACCTGAAATAGATCCCCCTCTATTCTTCTCGCATGCCCAGCGAGAGGGACCTGGCTGATCAGAGAGAGTAGGGGAGAGGGAGAGGGAGAGGGAGAGATGCTTCAGCTTCCTTCATCTTTCCCTTATTCTGGAATGATACATTGAATTGACTCTCGACATAGAACGCCATTTACGGAACCTACAACCACAATTAACTGCGCACATACATTCTGTTCTGGGTGTATTCATCGAGCATTACACCATGCACCTCTATGTCCCATTGATCGTTCACCATTGTCCGAGCGAGATCTAGTTCCCGCGGATCCTATCATCAGGAGTGTACGCAAATCTTTCTCATTCTCTGAGGATGCTCAACACTCGGTAACACTCTATTTATTTATGTCATGATTTACACAGATGGTAGAAGAATTGGAGGTGGAATGTGTACACTCTGGAATTTCAAAATGTGATTGGAAGGGGCAAAGGCAGTGGTTGGTCAGGCATTTAAGAGATGAATGTGGGTATGGAGAGGTGGAATGTGGTGAGGATGGATGTAGGGTGGTGGTGGTTAGACATGATTTAGCGAGACATGAGGAGGAGGAGCATGGTGTGATACCTTTGGGCAGTGAAGAAGAAGATCCAATGGGCATTGAGTCACCTGTGAGCCGTTTTTTTCCTCATCTCTCTCCAACTTGACCCCTCTACTGGTCATTTCAGCCTCCAGCAGACACCTCACCTTCAAGTTTGGAGCATCAAGAACGAAAAACAATAGAGCTCTTAATGGAACAAAATTTGTTACTCAAACATCGGGTGGAGGTTTTAGAAGGAACAGTAGCGAATATGAAGAAGGAAATGGGTGCTGTGAAGAGTGCTCTCGGCCCGTGGTTTCACAGAGCCAAGACTACGGCTGCTAATGCAGGAGGAGTGACCAGAACATTGGGAGGGATACACTTGCAACCAGAAACGAGTGAGAGGCGGAGATCTCGCACCGAGGATGAAGCTGGGTTAGGGGATGAGAGTGGTGGATTGGAGAATGGCGGAAATGCAGCTTCCAATGGAAATGGAGTGGAGAGGATGATGGCCTCGAGTCGATTACCTTTGGAGGATGGCCATGATGCAACAACAACAACACATGGACTAAGACTACGGAATGATGGAAGTAGAACGGAAGATTCTGGATACTTACCTGCACTGAGGGATTTTATGCCGCCGCCATATCTAGGCGCTCTTCCTGGGGTGCACCGACCTTTGGGCATGGGGGTTGGAGGGTTGAGTGCTCTGAATGGGGTAAATGCACAGAACCATGTGGCGCCGTTGGATCTTGAGACGAATTTAATGGGTGCTTTGGAAGGACTGAGGGAAAGTGTGGTGGGGGTTGCTGCAGGGATGGATCTGTTGGGGAGGAGGATTGAGATTGCGCTTGCTCAGGAGACGCTGAAACTAGGTGAGGAGGTCATCTCGCTGAGAGCAGGTGTACATGGGTTGAGGATGCAGGTAAGCAAGTTTTGAGGTACACAGGCTCATGAGGTTGATCACACACAGATTCATGGGATAATGATGGAACGGAATGTGCAAGCTGGACGAGGAGAAGGGGGATTCAACAGGGTCTACAGTACGACGAAATTGTAATTAATATATTATATTCTTCAGGACTTGGACGCTGAGTAGGTAGTCCAGGCGTCATCAACGGCGTCCAGGAGCTGCTGGGCCTCTCTGACTGCTGTTTTGCGGTGTGCTCTTGCAGTATCTGTATTGATGGCATCGAGGCGCAGGAGACACTGAAGAAGACGTTCTGTTAGTCTCGCATGATCCTGAGTGCTAGGAGGAGACTGTGCAGGCGAGTTGAGGGCAGCAAGAAAGGCATGAACCTCTGGAACGAGGTTGCGAACGGAGGTGAGTTCGGACTGGATCTCGTCGGAAGGTGCGGGCACGAGGGGACTATTGTGGACGACGAGGACGATGGTTGAGCTGGGGGTCAGGCCATACGCAGACACTTTGGAGAAGTGAGGAAGAAGAAGAGGAGGAGGAGGAGGAAGGGACATACGGGGAGCAGCGTCGTCTTTCATGACTGCGCCGGCATGGACGATGACGAAGGAGGAGAGATGAGTGCGTGCAACGAGGAGAACACGGAGGAGGGCGAGGGAGGCATTGCTGCCAGGCCAGTCAATGGGAGACGAGTGGTTGAGCCACTTGACCTGCATTAACTTGATGGTTGATTGGATTTATTTATTTAAGCCACTTTTGTCTCCTGCCACCACCACCATGTCCCATCCTCCTGACCCTGTGCGTGCTCCTCCTCCCTCCCTTCCCCTGCTGCTCACTCTCTCACCCTTGCCCTCCAGGTCCCAGCCCATAATGGCCTCGCCGACGACATGGATCCCCCTCAGCGCACAGTACCTGCATATCACTCCCACCAGGTTCATATCTATCCCTCCCCCACCATCTACTCAGCCACTGCTACTGGCCGTGGACGCTCTCCCGCAGGTGGCATGCGTCGTCAGAAGCCAACTTTTACCCTCCGTGACATCACTCGCCCTTCCAATGACATCGAGTCCGCCCAGAATCCAGACGACTGTACTGCCCAGACCCAGAACCTTCCTTTTACCAATCGAGCTCGTCTGGGTGCCGGACGCCCTTCTACCAGAGATGGACCCCAGTCCGCCGTCCTTTCTCAGCCACTGCGGAGACCACCCATCGATCTTGGCTCTCCCTTTGCAAATTTCTCCCGCATCGTGTAGGTCTCTCCATCCATTGTCCTTCTCCCGTATTCTCCTCTAACCCCTTCCACTCCAGCGACCCATCAGGTACCCTCAACTTCAACGGCAAGGCTATCCTTCATGCCGATGGCGTCAATTTCTCCAACGGTGCCAAATTCAGCATCAGCATGGACCAGCTCAAGCTCAACGAGGAACTCGGCAAGGGCAATTATGGAACCGTCAAAAAGGTCCTTCATGTCCCAACCAACGTGTATATGGCCATGAAGGTGCGTCTTCTTGTCCTTCTGTCTCATCCATTCCTCAACTCCCCTTAGGAAATTCGTCTTGAGCTTGACCAAGCCAAGCTCAACGGAATCATGATGGAGCTTCAAATCCTTCACCAAGCCGTCGCCCCGGAAATCGTGGAATTCTACGGCGCTTTCTTTATCGAGTCCTGTGTCTATTATTGTATGGAGTGTATGGATGCTGGCAGCCTTGATAAACTTCAGGGTGTGGGTGTTCCTGAAGGCGTCCTCGGTCGAATCGCTACTAGCATGGTCAAAGGTCTCAAGTTTCTCAAAGATAACCTCAATATCATCCATCGGGGTTCGTTGTCCTCATCTCTCCTATTTCACCGTTTTCTCATCGGTGATAGATGTGAAACCGACCAATGTCCTCGTCAACATGGCTGGTCATGTGAAACTTTGTGACTTTGGTATCTCGGGTCAACTCGAAAAGTCCCTGGCAAAGACCAATATCGGATGTCAATCCTACATGGCTGTACGTCACCCAGCCTTGCTATATCCTTTCAACGTCAACCTCGCTCATATGATCACCAGCCTGAACGAATCCAAGGCGTATCCCAAAACAATCTGGGGACCTATACAGTCGCTTCAGATGTCTGGTCACTCGGCCTTTCCTTGGTTGAAATCGGCATGGGTCAATACCCTTATCCACCCGAAACATACTCCAACGTTTTTGCTCAGCTGACTGCCATCGTTCATGGTGAGCCACCTGAATTACCCGAGGAAAAGTATACCGCGACGGCGAGAGACTTTGTTGCCGGATGTTTGTTCAAACGGCCACAAGAACGGTCAACCTATCAGCAATTACTCGTGTGTTCCTTGTCTTGTCTCCTCCTTGATGGGGATTGATTACGTTTCCTTAGGACCATGAGTTTCTGAACAGTGATCGTTTGGAGAGCGTGGATATGGTTGGATGGGTGAAGAAGGCTGTGGCATACAAGGAAGAGCAAATTGAAGAACAACGTGTCAAGATGCTTGCGCAGATGAAACTGTCTGCTTGAACCGTCCTTTTCTTCTTGTATCGATGCACGACACCTGGGATGGGTCGTTGCATGAACCTCTTCCTCCTCCTGCCTCACCCTGACAACTGGAGCGGAATCCTTTTCCTACCTCGGGATTGGAGGGTGTTTGACCTGTTTCATCGAATTTCGCCCTTCCCCTTCGCTGGGTGCTTTGCTTTCTCCCCCATGTCACGCGTTGCTGTGGTTATCTTTGCTGAGAATTTGTCGTCGATAATTGTTGTCACATTATTCCTCGCTTATTTTTTGCATATTCATTATATGATCAGCCCTCTTCATCATCCCCACCTCCGTCTGCTCTTCCTCTCATTCATTAATCAATGTCCTCTAATGCCTCATACATGTTAATTTTTCTTTCTCTTCTCTTTTTTTGGTCAGAGACCTTTCGCCTCCTTTTTTCTGTCTTTTTGTCCAGAAACATAGCAAGTGGGAGAAGAGCTGGCTGGCAATTTACCCTTTAACAATCCTGATGTTTTTTAAAAATGTATATCATCATTGTCTGTTATTGAGACCTGTGCCCTCTTTTTTTGTCTGGTTAACTATTTTTATTTGTGTTGTCCATTCATATGTAATACTCTCGTCTGTCGTCGCTTGATACGCTCATTTCTACAGCTAGGGATATAGGCATTGTGCCCTTCCAGTCAATAGACTAATGATGTGTGCAATTTGTGTGCACTTTGCACATTTGTTTATACACTGAGAACTCAGCGAGTGTCAATTTTGCTTATCACGATGAGGAGCTTTTTGTGTCGCGAAAAGTATTTTTTTTTGTTTTTATGTTTTTATTTTGATCTAAGGAGTAAGTGATGGCAACAAAAGTTTATCAAAAGTTTTTAGCACCCATGGCCGAGAGGACTAACAAACAATTTTGCTGTATTCAGAAAAGAAAAAGAAAAGTCGAAGTGAGTTTCATCCTACAATTCTGCTAGTGAGTGCCATTCTACATATAATGGATGATAGTTCAGAAAAAAAACAAGTTTGAATCTTGAATATAAATATAAATAAATGCTGTGGTTGTCCTTTTGGCGCGTGAGAAACAAGTAGATGAACAAGTAGATGAAAGGATGTGATGTTGGAAGACCAACGTTATGGATGTTAGTATGTGAGTCGTCTTCGGAATCTAGGCGACGAGCGTTCAAAGAGGTGGACAGATCTTCTTGCTGTTCATTCGTCATGTTATGCATAGATAGAGATGTTCTATTTGTCCTTTTTATTCTTTCAAGTGGTCGTTTTTCAGGTGAATGATGAAACAGTGATGATCTGGTAACGATGTGTTCATAAGTAAGGTAAGCGCGAGCGATGAAGACAAGTGACAAAGGCTAAATGGTGGTGTCGAGGAGAACTCACCACTACAAAAGTTGTCTCGACTTTGGATTGATGTCAATTCCTATGTCTTTTCCGTTCTTTTGCATCCTTGCGGGTGAATAGACTCCAGCGTCACCTGCAGCTCGGGAACGAGGCGGTTTATATGGACAACTCTGTGAGCCTGATAATCCTTTGTGATATTCTTGAGCAATGGAGTGGTCTCATTTCACTGTGTATGAGCTGGAGAGAATGTTCATTGAGGTCTAGAAATAGCAACTAAGTTGCTCTTCGATGTACAAGGTGTACTTACAGGTCTCTCTGTCCCTTCTCTGGAACCTCTGCCTCCCGAACGAGTGGTATATCTATATCTCCGAGTTACCCAAATTTTCCGCATCCTGAGGGGTCGAGAGTCTTCCTTTACGCGAGTGAGACGATATTGTGTTCATGTGCATGGCCGTCGGTGCAATACCCTCTTTTATTTTCGAGCTTTGACCAGGTGTATTATGTTATACGAGTACTGTGTGGTGTAAAAACTCACCGGATTGCAATACGCTCTGCGGGAAGTCTGATACAGGTCTCTGAGATCCTTGGATGCTGTGAATACCATTTTTCGTGGTGCCGAGGGCACGGCCGTAGTGATGACAAAAAATGGAGGCGTGTATAAAAAGCGGTAGGGCTTGATTTTCTCTGCTTGAAACATCGTCGCTCCATCTACAACCTTGTAGTGAGAAGAGATTCTTCTTCTTCTGTGTGCATAAAGGCACAGAAATCAAGCGAAGAATTAGAACAATAAGATTCGCCTAGTGAGATAGATCACAATTGTGATGGCCATTTAAGCGCCCGTACCCGGCATGTAACATTCTCACTTCGGTACACTAATGGCCATTAAACTAAATGCCATATCTATGTACTGTGCGTCCCAAAAACGACTTTTTTTGGTGTGCTTCTGAATCACCAGGTCCTACCGGTGCAGGTGCACTACATCGGTGCTCATCCCTGCGGCGTCAAGCAGTGCAGCAGATGTTACAGTCCATCTGCTAATATTATATCTGTTCTCCACAGATGTGTTAGTTGTCCTTGGTTCCTCTGTTATCATTCCTCTTGGTATACCTGTTGAACTTCGCTCGCTCAGGCGAGTTTGTGATCCTCGTCTCGGATGATGTCACTTGTTCCCACCCAGAAATAGATCGGTCTAACGCACACAAGTAGTACAGTCCAGTCCACCACGGCAATGTCGCAGTGACAAAACAGATCGGGATGATTTGATCTGTCGCACTACGGGATGAGCTTGACCATTTAAATCATTGATCTTGTCAAGCGAATAAACCCTCTTCCCACTGGATGTCCATTAGATGTCCTAAACTCCTGTTATTACTTCCTCCCGCATGGTATTGATTCCCACTTTTCCATTTTTCGTGTTCTAGAAAAATAACCACACCGGTACCATCTATTGTTCATAAATCTTCCTCGATTGTGAGGCTTGTACAAAATCCTGATATTTCAAAAGGCGTTAGTGGAGGCTGTTGGAGCGAATGTTCTGTTCTGTGTTTCTGTTTGTTGTTTCTTGAGGGCACAGTCGATCGGCATGAAGTGGGTCAGTACCATAGGGGTGATGTATAGATCTTAAATCACAGTTTCTATTCGGCTGAGGCACACGCACACACATGCCCTCGGAGAGAGTCCCCTCTAGGCTCTTATCATCTGAACTCAAATATTAAGGCAGGGGACAGAAAGCACCCACTTATGAACATCCATGCTGGGGGATATAGTTAAAAAATCTCTTGCGTATGTACCGCAAAAAATAGATCAGGGTCGAGCGAGCGTGCGTAGAAGTGCTCCATTACATTTTCCGGTCAAATCGTCACAGGACTGGGTTTGTAGTCCATGTACACCAATCATTGAACTAAAATTATGTATTTTTAGCCAGGTTAAGGGTGAACTACAGAGACAAGTTGGAGTGAGATTGGTCAACCGATTTGAGGAGGTTCGGGTCGAGTATTTGAAAGGAGACGCTCGGCCCAGATCCCGTCATCAAGTGTCCACTGACATCCCCCACCCCTCCCACTCCCGGGAGACATCTCGTCTTGCATACTTGTTCTCTAACGAACCAGAAAACAACGACGCTTTCACAGCTCTTGACGACATTCATGAGTATAATCTCCTTCATCCGGGGCCTCCTTCCTTGGGGGACTCAGTCTCGTCACTTGGACGGTATTCTCAGTAACCAAGGCACAAATCGTCAGGTGCAGATTCTCGTTCATTTAGAGACGGAATACACTGTTGTTCGCGATGAGTAAGTCTGGTTTCCAGAGAATCAATACGGGGTCAACTGACTATATTGAAAGTGACCCATTGGTACCGTGGCCAATTTCCTACGTTACTATCTCAAGTGGGAGGTCGTTGAAACATGCTTAACGCTCCTTTTTGTTGGCCCTACCCGACTATGTGCAAAAAAACAAAAAAAAAATTGATCGATCAAAAATAATTTTCGAAACCACTGGTGTTCTTTAACATGTCACAGATGCCTCGATTCTTGTTGCTCGTTTTATGTCCATTATTTAGTCTGGTGCATTTTTTTTCCTGAAGGAGTTTCCTCTGTCCTGGGATTAGCAACATAGTTTTTGGGTATTTTTACTTTGCCGTCGTGATGTGATGTTTGAATAGCAGTGCCTTGTTTACATAAACGATAAGCGATCACAAAAAAACAAACGCTGAAACGTGAATGTCATTGACCCCTGCCAGCTGTGATTATGCCCCAGTTCACTCGTACATCAACAATAGCGTTAAGAACGGGTATGTCAATCCCTGAGGGTCACTAGGTGAGGTTGACCCTGGCCCACCATGTCTCGTGGCCACTGAATCTGAATTTGACATTGGACCTGGCTTGGCGCATCGGCGTCGTCGATGTCCAGGATACTTCATGCCTGTTGTTGGCCTTGGCGTGTACCAGAACTATACAACAAAATCATCGGTTCTCGAGGCGTTGTGTGTTGGGTACCGGTGAGCTTCACTCAATCGAAGGAGACATGAACATTCTAACGACTCGGAAATATGCGGGCTATACTTTGTGCCACCGGTTGCATTTGTATAGTCATGTAGACACAGCACAAGCCTACAAGAGCGAAGCACACGTTGGACAAGGTCTAAGAGAAGCTGGAGTCAACAGGAACGAAGTGTTTATTAGTAAGTTCGGATTTCTTTGCAATGTAAAGACATTGCTCATGCTACAGGAAATGAGCAGCAACAAAAATAATATCCAAGTTTCATGGATATGAGAGTACGCTGAAGAAAATTGATGAGTCACTCGCCCGGTTCGAATTTGGTCGGTCGGGCTTTTTGAAGTTACCTTTTTGTGGAACCGGGGTCATTTTTTGTAAATTGCAGACTATATCGATCTTTTCCTGATCCATGATCCGTTCGCCGGAACTGAACGTCGGTTGGCGACATACAAGGCCCTGCAGGAGGGAAAACGAGGAGGAAAGATCCACTCGGTTGGTGTATCTAACTAGTTCAGTATTATCATTGTCCTCAGGAGAGAGGACTCCTCAAATCTTGAAATATGGTGCTAATGGGTTTTGTTTGTTGTAAGCGGCATCACACATCTTGAAGAAATAAAGCGTGCTGGGTACGATCTGCCCGCAGTTAATCAGATTGAGGTATGTTACTTCGATCTGGTACACGCTTGGCTGATTCTACTCTCTCTCTCTAGTTACACCCATTCTGCCAGCAGCGATCTATTGTGGCGTACTGCAAGGAAAATGGCATTGTGGTGCAAGCGCATTCTCCTCTGGTAAAAGGGAAGATGGATCACCCAGTTTTTCTGGAGATAGCGACCAAGGTGAAGATAGCAGCACTTGCCGTTGCCCCTCGGCCTATCATAGATGAAATCTTCTATCTCTAGTACAACAAGGATCCTGCTCAGATTTTAATCCGGTGGTCATTACAGAAAGGGTTTGTTATACAATGGTTGAAGGCTGGATCGTTATCTGAACTCTTTATTTAGCTTTGTTCCTCTCCCGAAAAGTGCAAATCCAGAAAGGATCAATTCGAACTTGAATGTTTTCGATTTTGACCTTGGCGATGAGGACATGGTGAAACTAGATTCCTTAGATCGAGGAAAAGAAGGAGCTGTGACCTGGAATCCGATCAGTGCACCCTAGGCTGTCACCGAAGCGTCTCAGTAGTTACAGGTCGGTCTCTGCCATAATTTGGACCTTACATTGCTTCCGGCCCGGCGTTACACTGTGTCTCCATTTAATTCGTGTATCATGCTTTTTTTACCATCTTTTCCAGATACAAGTCTTGTACTTGAGTCTGTGGTACTAAATGTGGATGACATCATGAAAGCAATCATGAAAGTAATGGGGGAGACTGGTAAGATTTGTGCCTAGAAGAGTGTAGTGTTTGTGATATATTCTGATTTGGGTCACATTGTA
>Ga0157368_1000959_pt1 | contig 12805 bp, 14 predicted proteins | sample AttbisABBM3_FD_113146 | JGI IMG/M metagenome (GOLD analysis project Ga0157368, IMG submission 113146) | Fungus gardens microbial communities from leaf cutter ant in Botucatu, State of São Paulo, Brazil - Atta bisphaerica ABBM3 | ecosystem: Host-associated > Fungi > Mycelium > Unclassified ...
GCGGATTTGAAGCCGAGCACAGAAGCGGCAACCTCCCGCCACTGCGCTGAACTTTCCTTTTCTGCCAATGTTTAACTCAGGTCTTTGGACGTATGGCGGTGGCCGACGTCCAAGCCAGGGATGGCTGCGCCGTCCTCCGATGTCTTGCCCGCAGGTCCGGGCAGGATGATGTGCAAATCGATATAGGCAGGATTCAGGATGAAGGTACTGGTAACGGGTGGCGCGGGTTTCATAGGTTCCGCCGTAGTACGTTTTCTTATCAACGAAACCCAATGCAAGGTTGCCAACGTCGACAAGCTGACGTACGCCGGTAACGTGGATTCCCTGGCGGACGTAGCGACGTCGGATCGCTACGAATTCCATCAGGTGGACATCTGCGATTTCTCTGCGCTGCAGAAGGTATTCGCCGCCTTCCAGCCTGACGTGGTGATGCATCTGGCTGCCGAGTCCCATGTGGACCGCTCCATCGAAGGTCCTGCCGCCTTCATCCAGACCAACGTAGTGGGCACCGGCGTCATGCTGGAGGTGACCCGGGCCTACTGGAACGGCCTGGTGCCGGAGGCCAAGGCGGCTTTCCGCTTCCATCACATTTCCACCGACGAGGTCTATGGCGACCTGCATGGCACCGATGACCTCTTCACCGAGACCACTCCCTATTCGCCCAGCTCGCCGTATTCCGCGAGCAAGGCCGGTAGCGACCATCTGGTCCGTGCCTGGGGTCGGACCTACGGCCTGCCGGTGCTGGTGACCAACTGCTCGAACAACTACGGTCCCTATCACTTCCCCGAGAAGCTGATCCCCCACGTCATCCTCAACGCCATCCATGGCAAGCCACTGCCGATCTATGGTGATGGCTCCCAGGTCCGTGACTGGCTGTTCGTCGAAGACCATGCCCGCGCCCTCTACACCGTGGTGACCCAGGGCGAGGTTGGCGAGACCTACAACATCGGCGGCCATAACGAGAAGCGTAACCTGCAAGTCGTCGAGACCATCTGCGATCTGCTGGAAGAACTGGCGCCGCAGAAGCCCGCCGGTGTCGAGCGTTATCGCGACCTCATCACCTTCGTCAAGGACCGTCCCGGTCATGACATGAGATACGCGATCGATGCCAGCAAGATCGGCCGCGAACTGGGTTGGACGCCGGCAGAAACCTTCGAAACCGGCATGCGCAAGACCGTCACCTGGTACCTGAACAATCGGGAGTGGTGGCAGCGGGTACTGTCCGGTGCCTATCGCCTCGAGCGTCTCGGCGAAGCCGTTTAACGATCCGATCTCGGATACGCGCCAAGGCGTGTCCGACCGACAGCAACAGTCAATTTTCAGAGGACGATTGCCATGAGCAAGTACAAGGGAATTCTGCTGGCCGGTGGCTCCGGTACCCGTTTGCATCCCATTACCCTGGGCGTTTCCAAGCAATCGCTGCCGATCTACGACAAGCCCATGATCTACTATCCGCTGTCCGTGCTGATGCTGGCCGGTATCCGGGAAGTGCTGGTCATCTCCACGCCCGCCGATCTGCCCGGTTTCCAGCGCATGCTCGGCGACGGCAGCCAATTCGGCATGCAGCTGAGCTACGCCGAGCAGCCCAGCCCGGACGGCCTGGCCCAGGCCTTCATCATCGGCCGGGAATTCGTTGGTGACGACAATGTGTGTCTGGTGTTGGGCGACAACATTTTCTATGGCCAGCGCTTCAGCGAAACGCTGCTCAAGGCGGCGAGCCAGGAGCAGGGCGCGACCGTCTTCGGTTACTACGTGGCCGATCCCGAGCGCTTCGGCGTGGTCGAGTTCGATGAGCAGGGCAAGGCCCTGAGCATCGAAGAGAAGCCCAAGAAGCCCAAGTCCAGCTATGCGGTGACAGGCCTGTACTTCTATGACAACGACGTCCTGGACATAGCCGCCAACATCAAGCCGTCGCCCCGCGGCGAGCTGGAAATCACCGACGTCAACAACGAGTACCTGCGTCGTGGCACGCTGAACGTGTCCCTGCTGGGTCGCGGTTTCGCCTGGCTCGATACCGGTACCCACGATGCCTTGCTGGAAGCCGGGCATTTCGTGCAGACCATCGAGAAGCGCCAGGGGCTGAAGGTGGCCTGTCTGGAAGAAATCGCCTTTCAGAAAGGTTGGATCACCTGCGAGCAGATGGCACTGCAGGCCGAGGCCCTGAGCAAGACCGGCTACGGCCAGTACCTGGCGCGCCTATGCAAGGAGCAGGGCTGATGCAGGTCTTCGATACCGCGATCCCGGATGTGAAGCTGATCGAGCCCAAGGTCTTCGGTGACGACCGCGGGTTCTTCCTGGAATCCTTCCAGGCGGAGCGCTATGCCCAGCAAGCCGGCATCACCCTGCCGTTCGTCCAGGACAACCACTCCCGTTCGGCGCAGAACGTGTTGCGTGGCCTGCATTTCCAGCGCAGCAAGCCGCAGGGCAAGCTGGTGCGCGTCGTGCGCGGCGAAGTATTGGACGTGGCCGTCGACATCCGTCGCGGTTCGTCCACCTTCGGCAATGTGGTCGCCGAGATCCTCTCGGAAGACAACAAGCGCCAGCTCTGGATACCGCCGGGGCTCGCCCACGGCTTCGTGGTGCTGTCCGACACCGCTGATTTTGAATACAAGTGCACAGATTATTACGATCCCTCTGATGAAGGATCCTTGATCTGGAATGATCCGGATCTCGATATCGACTGGCGGGTCAAGGATCCCATCCTGTCCGCCAAAGATGCACAAGGACTTCGATTGGCGGAGCTGTATAGATGAAGATACTGGTTGCCGGAGCGAACGGTCAGGTCGGACGCTGTCTGACCGACCGCCTGCAGTGTTCAGACCTGGCATGGGAGGCCCATGGACGTGCCACTCTGGATATTGCTGACGAAGGCTCGGTAACCAGCCATCTCGAGCGATTCATGCCTGACGTGGTGATCAACGCGGCCGCCTATACGGCGGTCGACAAGGCGGAACAGGAGCCTGAGATCGCTGCCCGCGGGAACATCGAAGGTCCCGCGGTCCTCGCTCAGGCCTGTGGGGCCGCCGGTATCGCCCTGCTGCACCTGTCCACCGACTATGTCTTCGACGGTACCGCGACGGCGCCTTACCAGATCGACGATCCGGTCAGTCCGTCCGGTGTCTACGGCATGACCAAGCTGGAAGGGGAAAATCGCGTCCTGTCCGCATGTCCCCGGTCCGTGGTACTGAGGACGGCCTGGGTGTTCAGCGAGCACTGCAACAACTTCCTCAAGACCATGCTGCGCCTCGCCGCTGACCGCGACGAGTTGCGGGTGGTCAGCGATCAGGTCGGCTGCCCCACCTATGCCGGGCATATCGCCGATGCGCTGCTGCAGATCGCCTCAAGCGTTCAGTCGCAGCCCGAACGTGCCGCCTATGGGCTCTATCACTTCGGGGGCGACAGCGGCCTCAGCTGGTGCGACTTCGCCCGCTACATCATCGATGCAGGCCAGGAGGTCGGGATGCTTGAGCGGGCACCGCTCATCACCGGTATCGCCACCGCCGAATTTCCCACCCTTGCCAAGCGGCCTGCCTATTCCATGCTGGACTCCAGCGCGCTGCAGCGGCAATTCGACATCGCCCCCAGTGATTGGCGCCAGGGAGTCAAGCAGACCCTGATGGCGCTCAAGACCGAGCGGGAGCGGGCCGGATCCCTGGTAAGTTGACAGCTCGGCCGGGCGCTTTAAGCTAGCCGGATCAAACAGTGGAACAGGGAGGTTCCTCTATGAGAGTCATCTGGACATTTATGCTGTTGGCTATGCTCAGCCCTTGGGCGTTCGGCTGCGAGCCAGTTGCGAGTGTCACGACCAAGTCTTCTGCTGGCGGCTCTGGGCAGGCGCAGGCTGTACCCCTCAACATCAACGTGGCCGACGTCGTTGCCCTGCAACGACTGCAGGGCATCGGGGCGGTCAAGGCTCAGGCCATCGTCGACTATCGCCAGACCCATGGCGCCTTCGCCTCGGTGGATGAGCTGCTCGAGGTCAAGGGGATCGGCAAGAAGCTCCTGCAGCGCAACCGCGCCAGTCTGAGCGTCGACTGATTTTCGTCGAACTTTAATGCCGCTTTCTGGCGCATCTCCTAAACCATTGTTTTTGCTAGAAATTGAAGTTCTGGCACAGGCATTGCTCTATCTCTGGCATGAGCGGGTACGGCGTCAACTTTCCGTGCCAGAGGAGCAGAGCAAATGGTTCAAGGTGTCGAGTTCAATCGGTTGATGCTGGAAATGCGTTCCATGCAGACCGAAGCCATGGCCCGGTCGAAAGCCGTGGCAGCGCCTGCCGGCACCGAACAGGTCCAGGGCCCGAGCTTTGCCGACATGCTCAGCAAGGCCGTGAGCTCCGTCAATGAAACCCAGCAGACCGCCAACGAGTTGGCCAAGTCCTTCGAGTTGGGGCAGGGCGGTGTCGACCTCACTCAAGTCATGATCGCTTCGCAGAAGGCCAGCGTCTCCGTGCAGGCCTTGACCCAGGTACGCAATAAGTTCGTTCAGGCGTACCAAGACATCATGCAAATGTCGATTTGAGGACGGTCTAGAAAATGGCTGACGCTCTTACCAACGTACCCGTCTCCACCGCCAAGCCGGAAGCGGAAGACAAGCCCAAGAAGCCACTGCTGGGCTTGAGCTTTCTCGACAACCTGTCCGAGATGCCGCTGCTGCGTCAGCTGGGCCTGCTGATTGGTCTGGCGGCCAGCGTCGCCCTGGGCTTCGCCGTGGTGCTCTGGACCCAGCAACCCGACTACCGGCCGCTGTACACCAGCATGAACGGCCTGGATGCCAACCAGGTACTGCAGGCCCTGGGCGCGGCGGACATCGGCTACAAGGTCGATCCGAGTTCCGGCGCCTTGCTGGTCAAGGCCGACGACCTCGGTCGTGCCCGCTTGAAGATGGCCGCCGCCGGTATCACCCCGGCGGACGGCAATGTCGGCTTCGAACTGCTGGACAAGGAGCAGCCGCTGGGCACCAGCCAGTTCATGGAAGCGGCGAATTACCGGCGCAGCCTGGAAGGCGAATTGGCCCGCACCATCTCCAGCCTTAACGGCATCAAGGCCGCCCGGGTGCACCTGGCGATTCCGAAGAGCTCGGTGTTCGTCCGCGACGAACGCAAGCCGACCGCCTCGGTGCTGGTCGAGATGTATCCCGGCCGTACGCTGGATGCCGGTCAGGTCATGGCCATCGTCAACCTGGTCGCCACCAGCGTCCCTGGCTTGGATAAGTCCCAGGTCACCGTCGTCGACCAGAAGGGTGAACTGTTGTCCGACCAGCAGAACATGTCCGAGCTGTCGGTCGCCGGCAAGCAGCTCGACTACACCCACAAGATGGAAAGCTCCCTGACCCAGCGCGTGCAGAACATCATGCTGCCGGTGGTGGGTAACGGTCGCTTCAAGGCGGAAGTGGCGGCGGACGTGGATTTCAACGCCGTGGAATCGACCGCGGAGCAATTCAATCCCGATCAGCCGGCGCTGCGTAGCGAGCAGCAGAATAGCGAGCAGCGTCAGACCTCTGGCGGTGGCGCCCAGGGCGTGCCCGGCGCCCTGTCGAACCAGCCGCCCGGACCGTCCTCCACGCCGGAGAAGACCGGTGCCCAAGGCGCTGGCGGTGCGAACTACATCGCTCCGGGTCAGCCGCTGCGTGATGCCAATGACCAGTACATCTACGACAGCAAGACCAATCTGCCGGCCACCCTGCCTTACCCGACCGACAAGCGTGAGCAGAACACCCGCAACTACGAGCTGGACCGCAGTGTCAGCTATACCCGTCAGCAGCAGGGTCGCCTGCGCCGGCTTTCCGTCGCGGTGGTGCTGGACGATCAGGTCAAGGTCGATGCGGCTGGCAAGGTGACCCATCAACCCTGGAGCACCGAAGACCTGGCCCGCTTCACCCGCCTGGTACAGGACGCCGTGGGCTTCGATGCCAGCCGCGGCGACAGCGTGAGCGTGATCAATGCGCCCTTCGCACCGGTGCAGCCGGAAGAGATCGAGAGCATTCCCTTCTACCAGCAGCCCTGGTTCTGGGGTGTGGTGAAGCAGGCTCTGGGTGTGCTGTTCATCCTGGTGCTAGTCTTTGGGGTACTGCGCCCGGTACTGAAGAATCTGTCCGGCGGCAACGCCAAGGACGCCGCGGCCCTGGCCGCAGCGGGTGGCGCCGGTGCCCTCGGCGCCGGTGGTCTGGATGGCCTGTCGGACGATCTGGCCGACGACAAGGTGAGTCTGGCGGGTCCGGCACCGCTGCTGCTGCCTAGCCCCAGCGAGGGGTACGACGCCCAGCTGACGGCCATCAAGCAGCTGGTCAACGATGATCCGGGCCGTGTAGCCCAGGTAGTGAAGGATTGGATCAATGGCGACGAATGATGCGCAACTCACCAAGGTCGAGAAGGCAGCCATCTTCCTGCTGTCGCTGGGTGAGGCCGACGCTGCGCAGATCCTTCGGCACATGGGGCCCAAGGAGGTGCAGAAGGTCGGTACCGCCATGGCACAGATGCGCAACGTCAACCGTGAGCAGGTCGAGCGGGTGCTGGGTGACTTCATCGAGGTGGTCGGCGACCAGACCAGCCTGGGCGTTGGCGCCGATGGCTATATCCGCAAGATGCTGACCCAGGCGCTGGGCGAGGACAAGGCGAGTGGCCTGATCGACCGGATCCTGCTGGGCGGTAACACCAGTGGTCTGGACAGCCTGAAATGGATGGAGCCGCGGGCAGTGGCGGACGTGATCCGCTACGAGCACCCGCAGATCCAGGCCATCGTGGTGGCCTATCTGGATCCTGACCAGGCGGCGGAGGTGCTGGGCCATTTCGATCATAAAGTGCGCCTAGACATCGTGCTGCGGGTCTCGTCGCTGAATACCGTGCAGCCGGCGGCGCTCAAGGAACTGAACCTGATCCTGGAGAAGCAGTTCTCCGGCAGCGCCAGCACCACCCGTACCGCCCTGGGTGGGGTGAAGCGCGCGGCCGACATCATGAACTACCTGGACAGCTCGGTCGAAGGACCGCTGATGGATGCGATTCGCGATGCGGATCAGGATCTGTCGGGGCAGATCGAGGATCTGATGTTCGTCTTCGACAATCTGTCCGACGTGGACGATCGTGGCATCCAGGCGTTGCTCCGCGAGGTATCGTCCGACGTGCTGGTGCTGGCGCTCAAGGGCGCCGACGAGGGCATCAAGGAGAAATTTTTCCGCAACATGTCCAAGCGCGCCGCCGAATTGCTGCGTGATGACCTGGAAGCCAAGGGGCCGGTCCGGCTGTCCGAGGTGGAAGGGGCGCAGAAAGAGGTACTTGCCGCCGCCCGGCGCATGGCCGATGCCGGCGAGATCGTCCTGGGCGGCAAGGGTGGCGAAGAAATGGTCTGACGCCTTGCAGGGGTTGGCCTGTGCTTTGCTATTGTCCTGTCAGTAGCGGTTTTCTGACGGATAGGTGATGAGCAAAGAATCGGCGAGCGAACTGATCAGGGCGCGGGACCTGGAGGCTGTCGATGTCTGGCGACTGCCGGCCTTCGACAGCTTCGACGAACCCGCGGAAGCCCCTGCGGCCGCGCCCGAACCCGAGCCGCAACTGGAGGCCGTGATCGAGGAGGTCCCGGTCGAAGAGGTCCAGCCGATCACTCTCGAAGAGCTGGAGGCGATTCGTCAGGAGGCCTATAACGAGGGCTTCGTGACCGGCGAGCGTGACGGCTACCATGCCGGACAGCTCAAGGCCCGCCAGGAAGCCGAAGCGGCCCTCACCGCTCGTCTGGCGAGTCTGGAAACCCTGATGAGTCATCTGCTCGATCCCATCGGCGAACAGGATCAGGCGTTGGAAGCCGGCATGGTGCAGCTGGTGCGGCACATCACCCGCGAAGTCATCCAGCGTGAACTCAAGCTCGATTCCAGCCAACTGGTCCAGGTGGTGCGTACGGCGCTGAAGCTGTTGCCCATGGGCGCCCAGAACATCCGTATCCAGGTCAGCCCCCAGGACTTCGAGTTGATGAAGGCCCTGCGCGACCGGCATGAAGAAAGTTGGCGTATCCTCGAGGACGAGACCCTGATGCCTGGCGGCTGCCGAATCGAGACCGAGAGCAGTGTCATCGACGCCAGCATCGAGACGCGCCTGGCCCAGGCGCTGACGCAGCTCGCCGAGCAACAGCGGCACCAGGCGACCCAGCCCCAGGATCCCGATCTGCATATCGACATCGAGGAGGCTCCCCATGCGTCTTGAGCGCTTGAGTTTCGAACGGCGGCTGAGCGGTTACGACGAGGCCGTCCGCGTCGAGCAGCAGCCGGTGATCGAAGGCCGCCTGCTGCGCATGGTCGGTCTGACCCTGGAAGCCGAAGGGCTGCGCGCCGCCGTGGGCAGTCGCTGCCGATTGATCAATGGGGGTGGCTATCAGCCGGTGGAAGTCGAAGCCGAGGTGATGGGCTTCAATGGAGACAAGACCTTTCTCATGCCGGTGGGCAGCCTGGCGGGCATCGCCCCTGGCGCTCGCGTGGTGCCCGTGCCGGACACCGGTCGGCTACCCATGGGTATGTCCATGCTCGGTCGGGTGCTCGATGGCCTGGGCAATGCCCTGGACGGCAAGGGCCGCATGCGTGCCGAGGACTGGGTGCCGATAGACGGGCCGACCATCAACCCGCTCAAGCGCGAACCCATCAGCGAGCCCCTCGATGTGGGTATCCGCAGCATCAACGGTTTGTTGACGGTGGGCCGTGGCCAGCGCCTCGGTCTGTTCGCTGGTACCGGTGTCGGTAAGAGCGTGCTGCTCGGCATGATGACTCGCCTGACCAAGGCCGAGATCATCGTGGTCGGGCTGATCGGTGAACGGGGCCGCGAGGTGAAGGAATTCATCGAGCACATCCTGGGCGAAGAGGGTATCAAGCGCGCGGTGGTGGTCGCCTCGCCGGCGGATGATGCGCCCCTGTTGCGCCTGCGCGCCGCCATGTACTGCACCCGCATCGCCGAATATTTTCGCGACAAGGGCAAGAATGTCCTGCTGCTGATGGATTCGCTGACCCGCTATGCCCAGGCGCAGCGGGAGATCGCCCTGGCCATCGGCGAGCCGCCGGCGACCAAGGGTTATCCGCCGTCGGTGTTCGCCAAGCTGCCGCGGCTGGTGGAGCGGGCCGGCAACGCAGAAAAAGGTGGGGGTTCGATCACGGCGTTCTATACTGTGCTTTCGGAAGGGGACGATCAGCAGGATCCCATCGCCGACGCGGCGCGGGGGGTGCTGGATGGTCACTTCGTGTTGTCGCGGCGACTGGCCGAAGAAGGCCACTATCCGGCCATCGACATCGAGGCATCCATCAGCCGGGTGATGCCCCAGGTGGTCAGTCCGGAGCATCTGCGTAACGCCCAGCGCGTCAAGCAGCTCTGGTCGCTCTATCAGCAGGCCAAGGACCTGCTCAGCGTCGGTGCCTATGTGCCCGGCAGCAATGCCGAAACCGATCTGGCGATCGCCCGCTACGCGCCGATGCAGCATTTCTTGCGGCAGGGCCTGCGCGAGAGCGAGTCTCTGGAGCAGAGTGCCGCCAATCTCCAAGCCGTATTGGGAGGCTGATAGATCATGAAAGGCAGAGCCGAACGCCTGGGCCCCGTGGTGGAAATGAGCGAGCGCGAAGAGCGCGAGGCCGCCCAGCGCCTGGGGCAGTGCCAGCAGCAGTTGGCGCAGGCGGAATTCAAGCTGGGTGAGTTGCAGCGCTATCGCGAGGACTACCAGCAGCGGCTGGTGGTGAACGGCAGCCGCGGCGTTACCGGCCAGTGGCTGATCGGTTACCAGCGCTTTCTCAGTCAGTTGGAGGAAGCCATTGGTCAGCAGGAGCACAATGCCCAGTGGCATCGCGACGTGGTGGCCAAGGCCCGTACCCAATGGCAGGAACGGTATGCGCGCCTGGAAGGCCTGCGCAAACTGGTCGAGCGCTACAAGCAGGAACAGCGCCTGGTCGAAGACAAGCGCGAACAGAAACAGATGGACGAGTATGCTCAGCGGGTGCGCTCGGCCTATCTCTAGTGTGATGTTTTAGAAGTTCGCGCAAGAATTGGCGAGTGATTTTTGTTCCTGGGCCAGGCGCCGGGACGACTCATAGCAGGGCTATGGCGAGGAGTGGCAACGCCGCCCGGGGGCAAAAAAGCGCCGCCAAAATTGTGCAGTTAACTTCTGAAACACCACACTAGTCTCTAGGCGGCGCGTCTGCCACCTGCTTCCTCGTCCTGTAGTCAGTGAGAAACCGATGCTTGCCAGTCATCTCGATCCGGATACGCTCGCCAGCCTGCGCGACTGCATGGAGGAGGAGTACGTCGGGCTCATCGAAACCTTTCTTATCGACTGCGAGGAGCGCATCGCCGCGCTCAAGCGCAGTGTGATTGGCGGAGATCCCGAACAGGTTCGCCAATTCGCCCACAGCTTCAAAGGCAGCGCCGGCAACATGGGCGCCATGCCCTTGGCGCAGCTGTGTCGTGACGTGGAGGAGGGCGCGCGGCGGCGAGCACCCACGGCTGAACTGGCCATGGGTATCACCGCGATCGAACGTGAGTTCGCCATCGTACGCATTCTCTTCAAGGTCGAGCGCCAGCGCTACGCGACCTGATACTCGTCAAAGCGCTGGCGTTTAGAGCTGGCGCGCTACTTGCTAGATTCTGGAAAACCCGTCATTCGGAGCATTCCATGGCCGCCGTGCCCGATTTCCTGCTGAACACCGCAAGCCCTGCTACCACTACCGGCAGGACCATGACCAAGACCCCTACGCCCCAGGATCGCCCTGCATCCCAAGAGCGTTTCGCCGACGTATTCGCCCAAGAGCAGCCGCGTGAGCCGGCGCGCAGCGAGAAGCCGCGCGATACCAGCGATACCAAGGCCACCAGCCAGGCACGCAAGAGCGAGCCCGCTCGTGCGCGCGACGGCGATGATCGCGTAAAGCGTGCCGATGATGATGATCGTACGGCGGACGCCAAGTCGCCGGCCGAGGCGGCGGCGAAGACCGATGACACGGCGGCAGCCAAGAGCGACGACGACGGCAAGACCTTGCCGGTGGCCCAGGGTAAAGACTCTCAGGAGCCAGTCAACGCGGCACTGGACCCGTTGCTTCTGCTCGGCATCACCGGTCAATTCCCGACTCCCGTTCAAGCGCCTGTGACCCCTACCGCGACGACAGCCAGTCCGACGACAGCCACGACCACGGCCACTCAAGCCCTGGATCCCGCCGCTATCCTCGCTGGTGCGGTAGCCACTGGCACCCAGACGCCTGGGGCTGGTACGCAACCTGGCGCTGCGGCTGCCGCCAAGCCTGGCGACCAGCCGGCCCAGGATGCTGGACTGGCGCAGGTGCTGGGTCAGGCACCGCAGGCCCAGGGGGAGGCAAACAAGGCCGCGACGACCGCCAACAACCTGGCGGCGAACCAGCTCAATGGCCTGTTGCCGGGACAGCCTGCCGCCGTGCCGGGCGCGGACCAGGCCGCCACCGTAGCGGCGTTGGCCTCGGCGCTGGACCAGGGGGATGGCAACAAGGACGCGGCCCTTCCGGGCAAGCCCGAGGCCTTCGCCGACAAGCTCACCGCCTTGTCGCAATCGCTCAGCTCCCCAGCCCAGACCGCTCGTCCCGTCACGGCGACCGTACCCGGCCAGGCGCTCAATCCCCAGGCGGGCAATTTCAGCGAGGCCGTGGTGGACAAGGTCATGTGGATGTCCAGCCAGAACCTCAAGACCGCCGACATCCAGATGGAGCCGGCGCAACTGGGCAAGCTGGAAGTGCGTATCGACATGACCCAGGACCAGACCCAGGTCACCTTCGCCAGTCCCCATGCGGACGTCCGCGAGGCCCTGGACAATGGCAGTCAACGGTTGCGTGAACTCTTCGCCCAGCAGGGGATGAACTTGTCCAACGTCAACGTCTCCGATCAGTCCTCCGGGCAGGCCTGGCAGCAGTCACAGCAAGGCGCCCAGAACGACGGATCACGGCGGGGCCGTGGCGGCGCCGCGGGCGGTGGGGAAGAGGAACCGGTGGCCAGCGTGGCCGAGACGCGTGGAACAGCAACCCTGGCCGCGCGCAGCCTGGTCGACTACTACGCCTGATTGCCGCGACCGGTTGCCAGGTGACAGCCTCGGCCGCACCTGCTATATCCCCTTCGCATCAATAGGTTAGCCGCGCCACCCGTTGAGGGTGGCGCTTCAGACAAGCACCGGTCGAGTACATATGGCGAAGAAGCAGGCACCGGCGGCAGAAGGCGCAGCCGCGGAAGGCAAGGGCAAAGGCAAGCTCAAACTCATCATCATCATCGTCGTGGCGCTGCTGCTGGTCATTGGCGCCTCGGTGGGGGCGACCTGGTTCCTGTTGGGCAAGAAGGGCGCCGAACCCGAGCACGCTGCGCCCGCCACTCCGGCGGCGCCGGTCCATTTGGCGGCGGTCTATCAGCCGCTGGTGCCGGCTTTCGTGGTCAACTACAACGCCGACGGCCGCCAGCGTTACATGCAGGTCACGGTGACCCTCATGGGGCGCGACCAGGCGCAGATGGATGCGCTCAAGGAACAACTGCCACAGGTGCGCAATCAGCTGGTCATGCTGTTTTCCGGACAGGACTTCAATAGCCTGCTCACGCCGGTCGGCAAGGAAATGCTGCGTCAGCAGGCGACCAGCAAGGTTCAGGAGCTGGCGAAGAAACTGACCGGCCATACCGCTATCGAACAGGTATTGTTCACCAATCTCGTCCTGCAATAGGTAACGTCATGGCCGTGCAAGATCTGCTCTCCCAGGATGAAATCGATGCCCTGCTGCACGGGGTCGACGATGGCATCGTCGAGACCGAGACCGACGTCGAGCCGGGGGCGATCAAGGGTTACGACCTCAC
>Ga0157368_1000960_pt1 | contig 12799 bp, 16 predicted proteins | sample AttbisABBM3_FD_113146 | JGI IMG/M metagenome (GOLD analysis project Ga0157368, IMG submission 113146) | Fungus gardens microbial communities from leaf cutter ant in Botucatu, State of São Paulo, Brazil - Atta bisphaerica ABBM3 | ecosystem: Host-associated > Fungi > Mycelium > Unclassified ...
AACTCGACACACTATCAGAAGAAAGCTACAAAGACTCAACATTGATTATGCAGCTTCTCCGTGATAACCTTACGTTGTGGACTTCAGATATGCAGGAGGCCGCCGACAAGGATGAGGGTGGTGAAGCGAATGTTGACGAGTAGATTCCATGTCTCATTGTTTTTTTTTTGCATGCTGTTAGCGACAGGTAGTCGCGTTTCTCATTTTGTAATGCATTTCATGTCGTTATTGCACAGTCGATTAGTTCGTTTCAGTTAATTGTGAATTGTGTGTCCATGTTATTGGCTCGGTGACAGCTCATCACTCTTTAGTCCTCTACTGCTGCATGCAGAATAGGCATGTCATCTTTTACGGGACTGTTAACATGTTTTGCTGTAGTGGCCGTCTCATTCCTTCTATTAGCCAACAATGGCCTTTCTGATACACTCTCGCCACAAGGTTGTAGAATGTCCTATATGTCTCCATCATACGTCCTGATGGACAGTTTCAATACATCCTGGACTCACCTATCTTCGAGATATAGTTTGTGGTTGTACCGGGAAGTCGGTTGGGATTCTCAGGTCAGGTCTTCCGGTTAGCCTTCTAATGTATTTCTCAGCCCACTCTTAGGTTCCCAATGGTCGTCCTGTCTTGTTTATTCCTGGAAATGCCGGCTCTTCCCATCAAGTTCGGTCAATAGCATCGTCTGCTGCCAGGCAGTTTTACTCCTCACAAGGACGCGCCTCAATGGATCTAATTTCCAGAGGAATCAGCGTTCTGGATTTCTATGCAGGTGAGCCAAAAATGATGTTCCCGTCGTCTTGAGCTCATTCGAGTCGAACTCAAGTCGAGTTCAATGGGGATCTATCGGCTTTTCATGGAGCAACGTTACATTCCCAGATCGAATATACATCCAGAGCAGTTGACTACATATTATCGCAATATTCACCCAACACCCCACTTATAATTCTGGGTCACTCGATGGGTGGCATCGTCGGAACAGCTTTATTGCCTTCTGGCCGGATCTCTGCCATCATCACCATGTCAACTCCTCATACCCTTCCTCCGGCTCGATTTGATTCAAGGATTGATGAAATTTACGCCGATATTTGCCACAATCTCAAGAACGATACCACCCCCATCCTATCCCTCTGTGGTGGGGCAACTGACATGATGATACCTTCCGAATCGTGCGCATTGCTTTCTCCTGAAACAGCATATCGGCGAACTGTGTTTACTTCTGCGTTGGAGGGCGCATGGACTGGAGTAGGTCACAGGGAAATGGTTTGGTGTCATCAAGTTCGGTGGCGGATAGCTCGAGCCCTTTTGGAACTCACTTCTCGAGATGATCTGGCCAGTAGAGAGGAAACATTAGACACCTGGCTTCGTGATGGCCACAAACTACCTCCTGGGGTCTCGCTGGACTTGATGAGCAGTTCAAACTTCGAGGTCTCTGATCATATTTCATACGAAATTATTCCTCAAAGCATGCAACTTATACGAAAACCCGTGGGTTCTCAGCTTTATCTACTTCCTATACCTCGAACATCAGACGGGCATTCATCAGTGAAACTGAGCATCCTGGTTAGAAAGGGCTCTATTGCTCCTGTCTCTCCTCAGGTCCAACCCGTCCTCCAGGTTTCAGTTTCAGTGTGTACAGAGGGACAAAAGAGCTCCGATTCCTTTCATTGTGCACCTCAAGTTCCTGTTACCCTCAAATTGATACCACAGCCTATCCCAGGACAGCCATTTCCTCGTCCGCGTCTTCAGTCAGATCCCAGCTCTGGTGGATCCGATGAATCTGATGGGATCGTTTTATACGAAGCGGAAGTCACACGACAACATGGGAAATGGGTCGGTGTCAAAGTCGCAAATGGCAATGGTGAAGGTTGGATAGCTGCTGGATTCAATCACAAGGGGACAATTACTAGTATAATCTCAACAATATGTACGTCCGATGGACTAGGTTCAACTCGACAATGTTTTAATCGAATCGAGTGCCTATTACAGCACTTCTTTTTCAGAACGCGCTGGTAGAAATTGATCCTGAGAACTCTTTGCGTCTTGACGTATGGTTTCCACGTCTTATAACCAGTGCTCTAATCGTGTATCGCCTAGTCCCACGGCTAGAGGAACAAGGCAGATGCTCAGGTGAGACTTGACCTGAAGTTTTCCGATCCGTCAACACATCCTGACTGATCGTCAGATTCTCTCCTAGCACCACTCTTGATATACACTTCTCATGAGGTAGAAACACACTATTACCCCTTGGTTTTGGCGGATAATCAACATATCTTATTGCATACTCACTTTCCCGCACCATATCATGATCATCTCCGCGGAAACGGGAAGGGTATGCATTTGACTATCTATTCTTCCGGAATGTCGAGCTGTATCGGTGGTCTCAAAGGATTAGAGATATCCATCGACTGGTTTGCGACGTTGGGACGATGTGCTTCACGATATGTGACGACTATTATTGCCTGGGCTGCTGGTGTTTCATCCATAATTTCGTTCTTAGGCCTGGGAATGTATGATCGAGGCGGTACGTTGTGTAGTTTGAGCTCTCAGCTCCTATTGGATTCTGTTTGATTCGGTCTTTCGTAGCGCCGATGCCGTCTCTTGATCAGACAGTGCGATGTTATAGTCAGCTTCTGTGGCGTTTCATTCTTCCCATATATTTGTTTGCCTCTTTTTTGCCTTGGCCGACGGAGCTATATTTGGGACTCGGTGTTGCCGGCCCGTTCGCACCCCTGGCACCATTAATCCTGCTTATCGCTTCGGGTTTAGTCATTGCAACATGGTGGGTCTTGAAAGGGCTTGAGTGGACCCTGCGACCAGTCGCGAAGATATTTGCAGTGAGGTAAGCTACTCCGATTTTCCAGCCGAGTTAATTCTGAAGATGGAGATTTTGCACTTCGCAGGAAACACGAAGGCTTGACTGTAGGGCGATCCACTGCTACCTTCTCCATGGGTATCATCTGTCTGGTCATATTTTTATTCGTTCCCTGGCAGGTGGCTTATTTGGGGTGTTGGACATACCAGTTAATGTCCTGCACATTGGCCAGCTTTGAGGTGTTTGGCCGAAGAACAGTCAATGACTACCCTCTATTCAATCGCAGTAGCGGCGACACGACCATTCATGATTCCCAACTTCGAGCGGATGAGCAGGCACCGGACAAAACTTTGGTTCTGTTGGACAATTATCACCTCAGTTGTCATGTCCTCCTACTCATGACTTGGTTGTTGCCTCTCACGGCGCCGGTGTTGGCGGTTTGGGCAAGAACCATAGTCACTGCCGGGTTGACTTCTCCGTTTGATGGAGATCACTTTTTCCTGAGTGTAGCACCGTTCCTGGTACTTGTGGATTTTTCATCGCGGGCAACTACGCCTATCTTTATGCGTCAGAGGTGCGTCGGCATATGAAATTAAGCATCATATCGCTCAGTATGTTTAGGTTCGAGGACCGTGTATCCACACGGTGGGCGCTTATGTCTGTACCAATTACCTCCTTTCTCCTTGGGGGTACACGTCCCCATCGAATTTTCGATGCTGGAAAAATATCTCTTGGACTCTTAGTAATAGTGAGGATTGGACGTCGCTATTGGGGAGGTTTCCCTTGGGGAGGTCCAAGAAGAGGTTTGTGAACTTGTTTATGAAGGGTTGCAGCTGCATGTCTTTTACACTGCCTTTTGAGTGGGATCCGCCGCCGCCTAGTCTGTGCACGGTTTGTCCTGGGACCACTCGTTTGCATAATTTCCATCAACACTGAGATATTTCCCTGACGAACGGAGAGATGCTGGTTAAATTTAAAATCCCTTGTCAGGTATGCTCAAGATCTCCAACCACATACGGACGAAACTTCCAGGTAATCATTCCACAGCAAGTTCAAGTGTAGAATATCTTGTATTGTTTCCAGATCATTTCCAGAAGTCGATTGTTTGGCAATCCCTGGAAAGCACATGTGGATGGGGAGGCATCAGATTCAGAGGTCGTTGGATCCCAAGCACTCACTGCCATCATTCTACCGCGTGTACCTCGTGTATCAGACGCAACTAGAGGAATCTTAAAAACAGCCTTGGGTCGCACTGGCCGTCACTCTCGGCATCTGCCATGGTGAGTGGAAGCGTGAGGTGTCAGTGGCCACAAGAATTTGGCCAAGAACTTATCATGCACGTTGACGCCAGTTGTTCCAAGTGTGCATCTACCATGGGAAACGTGACTGCTAATAATGGTCACCATCCGCATGGCGATGTTGGCCACAATTAAGTGTGACTTGTTTCTCCTAAAATATCCATGGGTCGTAGGGGTCCACCAGAGGGCGTTGGCCAAAAAATCGTTTCGTGGCATTCCAAAGAAGATTTTATTTCAGTTGACATGGATCTATGTCTTATCTATTTCATATGTCAACAACAGTCTACCTTCAGGGCTTTTCGGCAGTCAAGGAACCAGCGGATCCTTGTGATCTATATAAATGGCAATTACCCACGCCGAAGCACTTCGAGTAACATAACCCTGGCTTAGTTTAAACTCCGCCACTTACTCTCTTGACACTCTCTGCCTCAGAACGCCTGGAATTGGTGCTTAGTCCACTCAGGAAAAATAGCGCCTGAAATTATCGACATGCAAGGCAGTGTTTCTGCCTCCTCCCCTAGAGGAACTCCCTCTCGGAGGGGAAAGTCACCTCGTTTTTCCTCCGACAGTTCCTCACATGCTAGTACGAGCCATCTGGGCAGCAATTATCCTGCCAACTCCGCCACAGTATTTGCATCCTCCCTCGATATTCGCGTTGATGGTGCAGTCCCAATTAAAGATGATTCCTCTGAAGATACAACTTCCAAGCCACCTACTCCTGCCTCTGGTTCCGACAAGCGTGCTCCTCGGAAGTCAAAGATGGATGCCCTGGTCGCTTTGAATAATCAGACCCGGGCGTCTTCCGCAGCACCAGATGACGACGAGCCTATTACCAATTTCACTGCTAAATATCGCAGTGCTCCTGCTATTGCCGTTTCACCAGCTTTGAATATGACCTCCGTCAAAACTTTCACTCCCTGCCACCAAAGGAGCGCCCCGCCAGTCCCCCGCCCTTTCGGCCTCAAGGACTGCCCAGAATACTATCCTACTACTGAGCAGTTCGCCGATCCCATGGAATATATCAAGTCAATAGCTGATGAAGCTAAGGAGTATGGGATTTGTAAGATTGTGCCACCATCGGATTGGAAGATGCCATTTGTGACAGACACTGAAGTATGTAATAGGATGTTTTACTAACAGTATCCCCTTTCCTTATTCTCATAATTGATAGAATTTCCGTTTCAAGACTCGCTTGCAGCGTCTTAATTCAATCGAGGCATCTTCTCGGGCAAAATTGAATTTCCTGGAACAATTGTATCAATATCACCAGCAACAAGGGAATCCTCGCGTTTCTGTACCCACTATAAATCAAAAGTCCCTCGATCTGTGGCTCCTCCGAAAAGAGGTCAACAAGTTGGGTGGCTATGAGGCCGTATGTGTGCTCTTGTGTATGCGATGCAAACAAAAGGGAACTGAGTCTCATCTCCAGGTCACCACGAACCGAAAATGGTCTGACTTGGGAAGAATGCTTGGGTATCGAGGGATACCCGGGCTTTCGACTCAAATCAAGAATTCGTATGCCCGTGTTATCCTTCCGTACGAACAATTCTGCGAAAGAAACAAAGTTTCACCGACGATGTCACCGATCACTTCACGTGACACCAATGTCAAAATTGAAGGTAGGTAGTGTCTGAAGTACAGGCGTGCTTCTGAAACTCATCTCTATAATAGGTGACGCAAGCATGCCTTCAAGTCCACTCACTGCTACATCAAGTCCGCTTTCTGAGCCTCCAGATGAGTCAGAAAATAAGGACGCAAACAAGTCTGTTGCAAAGGCCCGTCGCAGTACAAGAGCAACTCTGACAGAAAATACCAGTGGTCAACTTCTACTCGTTTTCCTGTGGTTGAAAAGCTCATCATTTTCTTTAGCTAAAAAATTACTGGCTCTTTCTCAACCCGTTGTACCACCGCCTGTTTTCTATGATAAAAGAGGTACCGCGAAAGGAACCTCGGAGGTAAGTAACATCTTATAGTAACAATTACATGCTCTTAACTCCGGCATACAGCAAAGTTGTGAGATATGCCATAAGGCAAATCGTGCCGATAAGATGCTACTCTGTGATGAGTGTGACTGTGGTGTGTTCTCCACTTTTCCGTTTGCATTGATTTTTCATGTGTGTTCATGTCCTGGAAGGTTTTCACATGGACTGTTTAGATCCACCTATTGCGACTGTTCCTGCCGACAATTGGTTTTGCTATAATTGTCTGTCCACGAGTGGCGGTGATTTTGGTTTTGATGAAGGCGAAGAGCACAGTTTATCCAGTTTTCAAGCTCGGGATCTCGAGTTCAGGCGCATTTGGTTCGAGAAATGTCTCTCCAATCCTGAAAAATGCAAGAGCCTCCCAAGCTACATGTGTAATGAAATGTCTGGGGTCAAGTACACTGAGTACGATGTAGAAGAAGAGTTCTGGCGTCTAGTCCAGTCTCAACAAGAGACGGTTGAAATAGAGTACGGAGCTGATGTCCACTCCACCACACATGGGAGGTTAGTCCGAACAGCATTTGCGTCTTCTGATCCAATTTATTTTTTGCTAGTGCTATGCCCACTCTCGAAACACATCCTCTTGAGCCATATTCGAGCCATCCATGGAATCTCAACAACATCCCGATTTTGTCAGAATCTTTGCTTCGTTACATCAAGTCAGAGATCTCTGGGATGACTGTGCCTTGGACGTATGTTGGGATGGTGTTTTCTACTTTTTGTTGGCATAATGAGGTAAGGTTGTGCTTGCTTGTGACGCACTCAGGGGTTCACCTGCTGTTGCATAGGACCACTACACCTACAGCATCAATTATAGTGGGTTTCTTTGGTGATTACAGATAACAATTTCTGATGCTACCCCAGTGCACTGGGGAGAGACCAAGACTTGGTATGGCATTCCCGGTCAAGATGCCGAGTTATTTGAAGCAGCCATTAAAGGCGAGGCTCCAGACTTGTTCCAAGTGCAACCCGATCTGCTGTTTCAGCTGGTCACTCTGATGAATCCTGGCCGATTGACTGAAGCTGGTGTTCGCGTCTTTGCATGCAATCAGAGGGCTGGAGAATTTGTCATCACCTTTCCCAAAGCTTATCACGCGGGGTTTAATCATGGTGTTCGTTCTTTGTGCTCATATCTAATCCCGTTCGCTCACAGCGTCTGCCTTCCAGCTGAACTTCAATGAGGCGGTCAACTTTGCTTTGCCAGATTGGCTTCCTTATGGCCTCGCTTGTGTTGAACGCTATCGGGAACATAGAAAGCTGCCCGTGTTTTCTCATGATGAGCTCGTGCTTACCATAGCACAACATTCCACAGGTATCAAGACTGCGATGTGGTAAGTTTGTACAAGTGTAACACTTTCATAACTTATTAGTCCTCAGGTTACGGGACAGCATCAAGGAGATGACTGAACGTGAACTGGCAGAGCGGGAGAAGGCTCGTCAATGTGGTCTTTCCGAATACCTTTCAGAAGCAAACCGTCCCGAAGACCAGTACCAGTGCAAAATCTGCAAAGCATTCTGTTATCTTTCGCATGTCATATGCTGCTGCGATACTGCAGTTGTCTGTGTCAATCATATTAATCTTATTTGCGACAAAAGTCGCCTTCCGAATCATACGAGTCTTCGGAAGCGAATCGAGGATGACGATCTCCGAAAAATTCTGGATAAGACTATCCAGACAGCAGCTATCCCCAGTCAATGGAACGCAAAACTCAACCGCATCCTCACGGAAAGTCCTCGACCACAATTGCGCCAACTTCGCGCCATCCTTGCCGAGGGCGATCGTATCAATCATCCACTAGCTGCCATTCCTAATCTTCGGAAATGCGTCACTCAAGCTAACGATTGGGTTGATTTTGCCAATCAATTCCTCATTCGTAAACAAAGCAGAAAACGTTCCCGAAAATTGCGCGGGCGGAATGATTCTGTGGTTAATGGCGATGATCCAGGCGACCGACCTGATCGGAGCCTGTCAGAGTTGTATGACCATCTGAAGCAGGTTGCAGGTCTCGGATTCGACTGTCCCGAAATTGGGCACCTGCAGAACCTTGCCACACGAGTTGAAAACATCAAAGACAAGGCGGGTAACCTTTTGAGAAGGATGATTACGGAAAACGAAGACGGTCAGAAATCTTATCTCTCTGATTGCAAGGGCTTGCTGTTGGATGGTTCTTCACTAAACGTCATACTAGAAGAGCTGACCGAGGTGGAAAAAATCGTCGAAAGGGACATCTTATTGAAGGAGTTGAGCGAAAAGTTTGATGAACAGGATGCAGTGGTTCCACTCCAGCAGGTTCGGAATTTCTTGAGCAGGGCCAAAGCCTGTGGGTTGCCGCCAGACAATAAGTACCTGAAATTACTTGAAGAACGTGAGACAGAGGGTGGTCGCTGGGAGCAGAGGGCTCAGGAATTATGCAAGAAAGCCGTTAAAACCATTGCTGAGCTGGAGGTGTTTGTGGAATTAGACTCGACCGTTTCCATAGATCCTGTCCTCCAAGATCAGCTCGACAGCCATTCAGCAAAAGCCAAAGATTTCGAGAAGCAGGCTGACGCATGGTTGCATCCAGAACCTGGAGCAGTCAAACCTCACCTACAAACAGTCTTCCAACTCATCACCCGAGCACAGGCCAACTACAGCATCGAGGCTATAACTAGCCTCAAATCCACCGTAGATGTTGCCGCAGATTTCGAAGATCGATGCGAGAAGATCTTGAAAGGACAGCTTATTGATACATCTGGGCAAGATTTCCTTGAGTCTGTCAGCCAGTGGTGCGATTACGCAAAGGAGCATCTGACGATGTTCTGCCTGCCTTTCTCTGAAAAGGTCGTAGTTCAACTTGAGCATCATTTCGCATGGGTGCAAGAGCTCCCATGGCACTGCAATCGACATGGCACTAAGCACGGCTTGGAGGTTCTCAATGATGTCATCGACTGTACAAAACCCGAAGAAGACTTGCCCCCGAATAACGAATTCCTCACTTGTATTTGTAACAATGCAGTGAATCCCCCACCCCACGGTGGATCCTCTGATGCCGTGCAATGCGACCATTGTGGGGCCAGATTCCACGGTGACTGTGCTAAGAATGGTGGATCCTGTCCATTCTGTGACCACCATCATTGGAATGGCGCTATACCCAAAGAACGGAGTTGGCACTTTTGTTTCCTGCCTGCCCTATTGGCAAAGGCTCCTGAGATCAGTAGACATTATGCCAAAGAATATACTCAACTGGAAATTATCGTGCATCGCGTTGACCGTCTCTCGGCATCTATTGGACATTTCCTTGCCTTTACATCGCAACCGACGAATCAACGACCGGAATACATCTCCAATGTCCGTCATTACATGCGCAAACTTTATAAAATACAGTTTGCCGTTTCTCCCAATCCTGATGTATCCTTCGGCCTCGACCTTGCGGGACTTCACCGGATACTAGCTGGTCGGCCTCTCACCAACGGAAATGGGTTACCTTCCGGGGGATCAAACAAGCAAATTCGACGACCAAGGTTTACATTTGTGCTAGATCTTGATTCCGATTGGACTGATTCAACCCGGTGCTTCTGCCGCGGCTCACACTCTGCCCACTATCTCCTTAATAGTCCTGCGATCATCTGTGGAAACTGTAAACGACGTTACCATACAGCTTGTGTCTTCTATCCTCCATCTTCAAGTCCCCAGCCATATTTGTGTCCCCTCTGCTGTCTACGCAAGAATAGAAGCTATGCATTCTCAGATGTTCGAGTCCGGCTAGCGGGTAGACCTTGGTCTTTTTTTCTTCGAATTCAGTTCTGTCTGACACTTTCATTCTTTCTCTAGATTCGTCACTGGAGCCTGACGTCTATGTGAATATTCAGGAAATGGTCACCACCCATAGTAAAGAGATGATGCTTACCAAGTTGCCTGGTCCAACAAAACAAACACTTTTTGTGGATCTTGTTGAATTTACACCTGGGGCAGACGACGCCCTTTCGTCAGTTGATTCACACTCACGAACATATAGTCAGGCACCATCATCAGTGTCCTATTCAAGGACGCCACCTTTGCCCTCTAATGGAAACAGTTCAAGCCACTCAATTTCGGTTTGTGGACCCTCTCAGACTGTCCATGCCCCTCCAGCGACTATCCAACCTCCCCCACCTCCTTGGTCCTCAAGCAACTGGTCTAGGTGGGGAACTGTCTCTACGCCCACTCAACCTCCCTCTACTAACCATCGTCGACATCATGGTGATGTTACTCGACCCCTCCACCAACCTCCCCTTCACCATGTCCACGTGTCTCGTAAACGGAAGCACGAAGACATGATATTACAACCGTCATTACAACCGTCAATTGACGAATCATCCCGTGTTCCTGCCTCTACTTCGCTACAGCCTCTATCCAAACGTCGCTTAGGTCCTCCCTCAGGGTCTGTAACACCGGTATCTCCACCTCCAGGCTCTTTACCTCCTGTTTCCCCCTCATCGCATCCAAATCAAAGTCTTTCGCCATCATTGCGTAAGCTCATGGCTGACCCCACTCCAGATGTCCCAACATCATCACCCAGAGCACCTTATAGTATACCTCCAATTCGCCAGAATGGAAATGACAGTCGTTCACCTACCTTGCCTGGTGTTACGTCTCTTATGTCGGGCATGCCTTCTCAGTGATCCTTCCTGCTTGTACATTGCTTTCTGGTTCATCATTCCCTTGCATCCTTCGAGTGTGTTTTCGTTTGCCAGTGAAGTTTTTACTTTTTTGCTTGTTCTTTTGTCCATATCATGTCATTACAGGAACATATACATATATCTCATGTCTTTGGCTAGGTAACAATAATAATTCAAGAAAAGAATGTTTACAACAATATTCAAAAGTGCTCGAAATTCTGGAAAGCAAGGATCAGAGTGCATAGTGTTGCAACAAAAGTTTTTAAGTACTGAAGCTACTTCTTCGGGACCATGAATTTGAATGTTGTATATGTTCCTACAACTGCAAAAGCAGCAAGGCAACCAACGATTGAAAGGAACCAAGCATATCCCTATGTCCCACTGAGTAATATACAAAATGGGAACTGATATGAACTCACGGGAACGTTTTCCCCAGGGACATGAACGTTCATCCCCCAGAGACCTGCCATAATGATTGGTGTGCATCTCAGACTAGAGATTAAACTTACCAGTGATCAAATTCATAGGGATAAGCACCGTACCCAAAGCCGTCAGTTTGGAAAGGACATCGTTGATCTGGTTATTAGCGTCCGTCATCTCAATAGATATTTGAGCGAGGTAGTTGGAGTGTGAACGGGATAAGATCTTCTCATAATGATTCAAATTTTGTGTCATTGTAATTAAGTGATCTTGGATATCTGATAGATAGAGACCCTGTCAAATGTCGATGTCTCAGTGGACGGACACAGTTACCAAGATAAACTCACGATATCGGAAGTAGGTGCTACTCTCCAATTCTCGTTGCAGCGTTTTGCCAGACCCTTCACAACATCTGCTTTATTACCCATGAGTCTTAGCAGGCCCATCACCTTCTTCCTGCATGTTCCAATCCTTCGCAGCATGTCGCTTTGCTCTACCTCCCTGAGAATCAGAACCAACTCGTCAATACTGTCGACTTCATACTCAATACCCTGGATGAGAGGACCAAAAGCGTCCGTAATGTCGTCAATAAGTGCGTATGAGATCCAGTCAGAGGTGACATTAATGTAGTCTTTGAGCTGTTTGATACGTCGACGGACATTTTGTGGATGTGGCGTGGGCATGGAATGGAACTGACAGGTACAAATGAAAAGTTAGTGGAGATGGCAGAAGGCCAAGCACTATGGCTCGGAGTGACTGAGATCGAAGACTCACTGAGAGTATGCCCTCCCTGAACACGATGATGTACATGTTCAGAGGTTCAAGGTGGGTAGGACTATATGGATCCTGGTCGAAGCTGCGGAAGCACACAAAGTAGTAGTTGCGAAACAACTCTATTTTTTCGCGTGTTTCTTCCATGAGTATATCTTCCGTAGTCAAAGGATGTATAGAGAACACCTAAGAAGGTCGGTATGATTGCGAGGTTATAGCCTTGAGCTGCTTTACCTTGCTTAACGTTTTCATTTCCTCATCCGTGGGGTTCAGAATATCAAGCCACCATGTAGTATCATCGCTGTCATTACTGCTAGCTGACGGCGAGTCAATACTGGGAAAGAGCTGCTCGAAGGTTTGACCGTCAGCAGGAAGTTCGTCTAAGCTACGTGCGTGAATAGCAGCAGGAAGGGAATTTGAATAAAATGAGAATCGGTATGGACGATCATGACCCATGTTGAGGATTCCAGCAGGAGCCAGACCAGGACCAGAGGTTCCAGAGAAAATTACATTATCGTAGGAGGCTACGAGGTTTTCAGATCATGCAAATCGGGATGTGAAAGAAAGACTTACTAGTGGAATTCTCAAAAAGTGCTATTTTCCCTCCAATACCTTTCATGGTGCAACAGTTTACTCAGCTTAAGATGTGCTTAGTATCTAAAACTCGGCAATGTAAATTACTCGGGTCACGTGCTGTCATTGTTGTTGTTGTTTATTCCCAATTTCTATACCGCTACAAGCAAACACAAAGTTGCTAAGACGCGGTTCCGGCAAGCCGGAGCTCGACAGAGAGTAGTCAACGGTTATCACAACAAGTGAATAAATGTTCTGAGGTTAAATATGGAGTTTTCAGGGTAGAAGTTAAAGTTCGGAAG